>JAEEGL014852488.1_pt1 | contig 10724 bp, 10 predicted proteins | sample 9134231 | NCBI WGS metagenome assembly JAEEGL01 (sample SAMN16246548, study PRJNA631951) | gut metagenome | biome: gut microbiome; feature: rumen; material: fiber-attached | host: Bos | place: Iran: Karaj | collected 2018-10 | reverse complement strand
TCGGTGCTTGTCACAAGCCTTGGCAGCTTTTCCATGTCCATGCCAACAAGCTTTAAGACGCTCATCCATTCTTTTTTCTTTAGGTCCAGTGCAAAGGCAGATGCGCCCGAAATCTCGGTCACCATCTTGCCCGTGCACTTATATTTCATCCAGCCGTTTACATCGAGGATTTTGTAGGTCTTTTCCCATATGTCGGGGCGCTCTTCCTTTAGCCAGATGACCTTTGCGAGCACGTCCTTTCCCATAATCGGTGTGCCGCTGAACATCTTGAAAATGCGCTCGCCGCCGACCTTTTTCATTATGGCCTTTGCCTGTTTTTCGGCGCGACCGTCAACCCACGTGATGTTGCGGTAAAGGAGATTTCCCTCTGCATCAACCGGGATTATACCCTGGGCCTGAGTCGAAAAGACTACACCCTTGACATCCGCAGGGTCTATACCCAGTTCCTTTATAATGCGTGCGCTCGCCCGTGAGCTCGCGTCCCAGTAATCCATCGGCTCCTGCTCTACCCAAGCCGGCCGCGGATAGTATGTGGGATAGTCCTCCTTTGCCGTGGCGACGATTCTGCCGTCGAAATCAACAAGCGCCGCTTTGTCACTCGATGTGCCCAGATCGTGGGCCATAATGTAGCTAGCCATGCCTACCTCTCTACTATTTCAAAAGTCCCTTGTCGGTTTTCTTTACATGCTTGAATACTTCTTCGAAGCGGTTTAATGCCTCGTCGATAACCTCGTCGGTATCAGCCAGTGAAGTGTAAAGTCTGCTGCCCGCAAGTGTTACGATACCGTTTGCCATGTATGCGGCTCCCATTCTTTCCATGGAATCCTTTCTTTCATACATCATATCCTTGTGCTTTAATATGCCCATAGCCGATTTTATCATGCAGCGTGAGGAGAAGTCAAAGCTCATTGCAGCTGTGCACTCGAGGTGAACAATCGAGCCCTGGTTGTAGGCTACAAACGGCAGGCCATACTTGTCGAGAAGTGCCTTAAGACCGTCGCAGAGTCTGTCTCCCGCACGGCCCGCTACTTCGCAGGCATTGGTTCTTTCGATTTCCTTGATTGCCACGTAGCCCGCCATAGCGGAAAGTGGGTTAGCGGAAAGTGTGCCGCCCACGTAAGCTCTGTGGCCCTTGTTGCCGATGCCGGCTGCCATGATGGAAGCATACTCTCTCTTGCCGCCTACGCCGCCTGCTGCAGGGTAGCCGCCTGCCACAATCTTGCCAAATACGGTAAGGTCAGGAACTACGTCAAAGTAGCCCTGTGCGCCACCGAGCGCAACTCTGAAGCCTGTTACTACTTCGTCGAAGATAAGCAGTGCGCCGTACTTGTCGCAGAGCGCTCTTACACCCTTGTTGTAGTCTCTTGCGATTGGACGTGTTCCGCTTTCAGGGCCTACCGGCTCAACTACGACAGCAGCTGTGCCGCCCTTTAACTTGTTTCTCTTTAATGTAGCCTCGAGATAGTCAAGATCGTTCGGCTTAACCTCGTCTGTTGTTGCATATGCGCCCTTTGGAATTCCGTGGGATTCGAGGAGATTTCTCGAGCCCGGAATCTTGAGGCCGTAAACCAGCTGATCGGACCAGCCGTGATAAGCGCCACCCACCTTGATAATTCTCTTGTGGCCTGTTGCGATACGCGCGATACGAAGAGCCGCCATGTCAGCCTCTGTACCGGAGCCGAGCATACGGAACATCTCAACGTTTGGCATGTGCTTGTTGATTTCCTTTGCAATCAAAAGCTTGCTTTCGTGCAAGAGACCTGTAACCGGGCCGCAGGTATTGATAACCTCAACCGCAGCTTCTCTAATTGGGTCATAGTTTGATCCGAGGATAGTCGGACCGCCTGCCTGCAGGAAGTCGATATATTTGTTTCCGTCCTGGTCAACAAGATATGCGCCCTTTGCCTGCTTGAACGCTACAGGGAAAGGCTTGTTGAAGGCCAACTTGTGCTGAACGCCGCCCGGAAGGTAATTCTTCGCCTCGTCGTAAATCTTAAAGGACTCCTTGCACTTTTCCTGATAATACTTCAGGACAGTGTTTTCGTAGTAGTCATCGTCTACTTCCCAGATACCCTGAGTCTGCAGCTTCTTTAACTTCGCATTAATTTCTGCCGGGTCATCCCATCTGCTGATTCCGCAATTTTTCATCTTTTTTTCCTCCATTGTTTATCTATTTCTGTTTTGTGTTCTGTTCATCTGATAAAAGTCTGTCTATAATCGCCACATATTGCTTGTTCATTTTTTTAACATCGAATTTCAGATCGTTCACTATGTAGTGATATATTATCCCGGTGTATGCTCCGATTATCATAATCATCTGGAGCTCGACCTCTTCCTTTGACAGATTCTCTCTGTGTGGGAGCTTTTTCTCCAGCAGCTTTTCGATGTCCTTTAAGGATTTACGTTTTTCGTCTCTTACAAGGGCCGCTGACGTAAGCTCTACCATCAGCTTAGGATAGTAGGCCGCATCCTGCAGCATGTGCATAAAGAACTGCCTTATGAACTCTTCGCCCTCAAGTCCCGAAGCATCGCATCGATCGTGAATGTCTCTTATCTCGCTTTCGTATATCGCCGCCATCAAATCGTCAGAGCTTGGGAAGTAGTTAAATACCGTGCTTCTGCAGACGTCCGCCGCTTCCGCAACCTCGTTAAAGGTTACATGCTCCATGCCCTGTTCCTCAAACAGGCCCTTTGCCGCGTGCATTATTCTGATTTTGCTGCGTTCGCTTTTGCGAAGCCTTTGTGGTTTGACCACTTTCTTTTCACTGTTCTTTTTCTCCATTCTCATTCCTCCTCTATCTTTTCACCGTCGCGCTCCGCTCGCTTGTTTGTGTTCATGGTGCCACGGTAAACGAAAAATCTGTCATATAGAAACTCGGTCGTAAGGTTTGCAGCCATCGTGATTCCGAGCACGATGTAATCATTCCACCCTATGCCCGTAAGCTCATCACCCCACCACGTCGAAAGCGGCGTGAAGACACAGTAAAAGGCCGCAACCTTTGCCATTGCCACCGGTACGTTGTTTGCCGATTTGAAGGTGAACTCCCTGTTCAGAGTAAAATTCCAAAGCACCGAAAGTGTCAGCGCTATGAGATAGCGTGGTCTGTAGTCCCAAGGAGTAAGCTCGGTTAAAAGCGCAAAGCTCGCCGCCTCGATTATCCCCGCAGATATTGAAAACAGGGTGAATTTGATTACCTGAATCCTGTTTTCCTGTTTTGAGAGCTTTCTATAGTTTTTCTTTTCTTTAAACATATGTAATCCCCGGATTTAAACTTAGTATTTGAGTATAGTTTTTGTACTCAAGTATAATTATCTCACATTTTAGACTTTTGTCAAGTAATTTTAGGCTTTATTTGGGATTAAACCGCAAAAAAAGACAAATAAAAACGGCAGGTTTCCCTGCCGCTTCTATGTCGGAAACACTCCTATGAAGAGTATTGTATTACATTTTGTATTTTTCGTCTTAGCCGATGCGCTTTTCAATGAAGCTCGGCACCTCGTTCTTTGGTATGTCCAAAACGACGGCAAGCTCACCGAAAAGAAGATCTTCTGCCTTTTTCATATATTTTTCGTCAACAGCACCGACCTTGCGCTTGTTCTTGATGCATTCAAGCTTTTTCGCATGAATTGACATTGTAAGCTTGCAAAGGTCATCGCAGCTGTGCGTTTTTATCATGCTCTCGTAGCGGTCCACAAGCTCGCGCAGGGAAATGCCCTGGTAAATTTTTGCCTGAATCGTAGGAATCTTGTCTATCAGCTTAATGGCTTCTTCCTTTGATATAATTGGGCGCATGAAAACCTTACAGTTTTCTACAGGGGCATAAATGGTATAGCCCTGGTAGCAAGGCTGCATAGTGTAATACATTGCCTTTACATCTTCATTTCCGAGGCTGCTACGCTCTGTTATGTCAGTAATGCGGCACACGCCGGATTCTCCGTAAACAACCATTTCACCGATATTATACATGATATCCTACTCCTTTCTTTAAAAGTTAAAGACCGACACAATCGCATTATATCACATAAAAATCAAAAAAGTAAAGGGGAAAATAAATGTTTATTTTAGCATATTTGTATATATAGTGCAAGTATTTTCTACACATTTATCAATTTTAGCAAAAAAATAATATATCTTGTGGCAAATATGTACATTCGCCACAAGATATAGTGATTCTTATACCTGAGTATATTTTTTGAGCCGGCAAAAATAAATTTTGTCAGTGCGTAAACCTGTCGATGAACTCCGCGCGGGTTTTTGCGTAAACTATTTTCTGGCTTGAATAGATGCCGAAATACCCGGAGAGCACATAAGAAATCGCGCTGATTGCCGCAAAATAAGGCAGTCCCGCCGAGCCGAAAAGCTCCGTGCCGAGCAGGATTGACGCTATCGGGCAGTTTACCGCGCCGCAGAACATTCCCACAAGCCCGAGCGCTGCACTAAAGCCCGCAGGTATTCCAAGAAGGCTCCCGGCGAAGCAGCCAAAGGTCGCACCTATGAAAAATGTCGGCACGATTTCACCGCCCTTGTAGCCAAAGCCTATGGTTACGGCCGTAAAGAGGATTTTGAAAAAGAACGCCTCGGGACTACACTCGCCCTGCTCTATTGCCGACTCCACGATGTTCATTCCGAGGCTGCAATAGTCACGCGTCCCGAGAAGCAGCGCCGCTCCGGCAACCAGAACGCCGCCTGTGAAAATCCTCATATAGATATTACTTATCTTTTTGGCAAATATACCGCTAAGCCGCATTGCTTCGCAAAAGAAAATGCTGACCACTGCCGTGAGTGCCGCCAGTACGCAAACCTTGCCCAGCATCGCAGGCTCAAGGCTTGGCGCAAGTATCAGAAACTTCGTCGGCTTGATGCCGAACAAAAGAGAGATCTCAAGTGCCACAAGCGAAGCACACAGGCATGGCACAAAGCCGGAATAGTAGATGACACCCACGCTTATGAACTCGAGCGCGAACACGCTCGCCGTCAGTGGCACGCCAAAGAGCGCCGAGAAGACAGCACTCATGCCGCAGAGTGTGGCAAGACGCATGCTCTTTTCGCTGAGGTGAAGTGTTTCTCCCACGCGGTAGCCGATTCCGCCGCCTATCTGAAGCGCGGCGCCTTCCCTGCCGGCAGAGCCGCCGAGTAGGTGCGTGATTGCGGTGGAAATGAAAATCGCCGGAATCAGCATCACCGGTACAGGGCTTCCGTCGTGGATTGAATCTATTACGATGTTGGTGTTTTTCCCGACCATGCCCGTCAGCTTGTAAACAAAGGCTATAACTATGCCGCCTACGGGAAGCAGGTACAGAAGGTTTGGATGTGCAGAGCCGGTGCCCGTCGCAAAGTCAACCGTTATGTGAAAGAGTGAGCCCACTATGCCGCCTACCGCGCCGATTACGGCGGATATAAGGAGCCACATCGCAAAATTCCGCACATATTTGCAGGATGACAATATGTAGTTTTTCGCGCGCTGCAGGTTTGATTCTTTCATTTATTCTCCGTTTTTCGCGGTAAAACCGTATTAACCGTATTACAAGATGAAACCCCCGAAGCATTGCCTCGGGGGTCTGGTGCGCGTGACACGACTCGAACGTGCAACCTACTGATTCGTAGTCAGGCACTCTATCCATTGAGCTACACGCGCATGATGTACTTACCGTACTTTCCTATTATACAATAGGCAAATCGGTTTGTCAAAAGAATTTGGTTAATTATTCGTGTTTTCATTATATCTTTTGTCATTTATGAAAAGGAAAACCGCCCGGGCTTCCCCGAGCGGCTCTTCCTTTTTACTATTTTATTCTGTTAAAGAACAGAGGAGAAACGATAAAGCATTGTTACAATCTGTGCTCTGTTTGCTTCATTCTGCGGAGCGAGCGTGCTTTCACCCATTCCGGAAACGATGCCCTTTTCAACGCACCAGTGCATTGCTTCGTCAGCCCATGCGTGAACGCTGCCCGCGTCGCTAAAGCCGAGCTTTGCTGTAGGTGCTTCCGTGTAGCCCTTGCCCTTTTCTACCGCATAGCGATAGATGAAGGAAGCAAGCTGCTCGCGAGTAACAACATCGTTTGGAGCAAATGTGGTCTCGCCGATGCCCTTTGTGATGCCTGATGCAATTGCCCAGAGAACGGGTGCATAGAAATAGTCGCCGCTCTGTACATCAGAGAACGGATTGTTTACCTCTTCAGTGGTTACAACGAAGGTTGTAAGGTGGGAAGAGCTTACGTCTACAAACTTCTTTCCGTCCTTGATTATGCAAACGCCTGTCATTACTTCGATTGAGCCGTCGACGTTAAGAGCACACAAAAAGACTGCAGCACAAAGCTACAGTCCGTTTTTCTGTTCTATGTTTCAAGCAAAGCCGATTACCCGCGGTTACTTTGCGATAGAGCATGTCTTCCGGCTCGCGCATCATCGCTGTAGCCCGCCTTCCCGAATAATCAGTGGCATAGTGGGTTCCGGCTCCTCGCTTACGGCGGCGGGACCGCGTATGACTTTCACATACTTCCATCTTAGCTGCACCACATGGCGTGCGGCGCAGAACTCTGTCGCTTGTATTAAATTCACAACAAAACAATGCTAGCACTGTGTTAAATAACTGTCAAGTGGTATGCAAAGGATTTTTTAATCAGGTCTAAATAGTTGTTACTTTTAACCTATTTCGGAACGAAACACCTGCTGTTTTATTTCTGCAGTTTCCTGATAAAACTCAAGTCTCTTTTAATGACTTCCTGTATCGATATATCAAGCCAGTTTAATTTTGACTTCTCTAATTCTTTCAGATAGCCCGGATTGCTAAAGGTCTTTTCAACTCGAATGTAAATATCCTGAATGGATGATACTCTGCGAAGCGTCGGATCGGCGAAGATATATTTCCGAATACAATCATTCAGTTGATCAATATCTGCACGTTCACTTAAAAAGCATATGTCAAATATGTCTTTGTATCGCGTGTTACGTGTTCCAAATCTCACCAATGATTTAAGCTTTTCTGCAATCATTTGTGCCGGAGAGTTTATTAAAAGGCTGACTGCATCTTTTTGGAAGCCAACATCAAAGGCGTATTCTTCTTGCTCCACAGACAAATCATTATGGATGCCAATGTCCATTTTCAAAGAAAGGACAGTGCCTTCGGTATCTGTTATCGCAATAAACACGCGCTTTCCCTTATAATCCTGATGATTAAGCGGGATAATTTTTCCGATAACCTCAATGTTTAGCCCCTCTATGCAGTTGAGTTTTCTTATAAACCTTTGAACAGAATCATCCATTATTGAGTAACGAATGAAGTCCAAGTCAAAATCCTGCGTTGCTCTTCGTGAGTTGCCTGAAAGACTACGCATCACTACGCCACCCTTAATGGTGGCATTTCTGGCCATGCCGCTTTCCGAAATTGCTTTCAGAACTACATCTTGCCCAAGCTTCGCTCGCGCATTGTCTTCACTATATCCCTCTGCTTTAATCCTCTCAATCTCTTCATATAATCTCATAATACCTCCATTTGAATCATATTAAGAAGTGTCCCCCCATTCTTGAACATCATTGCGTAGTCTTCAACTGAAACGAAGTCCAGCGTATCTGCTATCTTTCGATAATTTAGAACAACTTCTTTGTAGTAATCTAAAGAATATTTCGCCTTAAACCGCATAAGCTCTATCAGCATACGCTCTCTGTCATATACTCTGATGACGGAATTGTTGTAGCGCATAGTAGTAATGCCCGCATTGAACATTTCTTCTTTAAGGAAGGACTGCTGCACACGTTTATCATTAATGCGAGTGTCATTTCGCCTGGTCGCCAGATAGTAGTAGTCAGGTATACCGTCCGTCAAAGAATGATAGTAAAAGGCGCTCTTCCCCGTAAGCACCGCCTTGGGATATTTGAGCATTATAGAACTTAATTCCGAATAATGCTCCGTAGTAGAGTAAAGACCTTTTTCTTTGAAGAAAAGGCGTCCCTCTGAAATCGCCTTTTTAATTCCGTAGTCGCTTCCATATTGAGTTATGCATTCTTGATACGATAATAGCATATTACGCCCCTTAAAGTAATTGCTCACGCAAGTATATCTTGTGTGTATGTTTACTTTAATTATATAGATGCTACGCGAAAAAATCAAGAATATAATTTATCCGTATTTCCACTATATACCATTTTACATAATATGTCAACATTAAAATTATTTTACTTTAATTGTTTTGTATCGCCACAGTTACAGTTTATCGAACAGTTTTCTGTTTTCAACGGAAAACGGAGGAATTCGTGCAGAAACCACAGACTGCCTGACTTGCCATTTCCAAAGCGGTGAGCTCACCACCGCTGCGTCGAACAGGTGGCACCAAATCGCCCAATAAAAAACGGGCAATGCAAATGCATTGTCCGGTACACATCAAAAACACACCGCGTACAAAAATCTTCAAGTGACAAACCGCCACCGCCGACCCTACAGATTCTCCTTAAAGAACACCACAATGCTGTCCATGAGCTCGTCCTTTAGCTCCGACTCCTTAAAGCCCATTTCGTAGCCGTGGCCGTCGGTAGTTGTGACCTCCTTTGTACGCGAGTTCGCGTAAGCATTTGCGCAGTCAATTGAGGTCGACGAAGTCACAACATAGTCGTCGGTATTGTAAATTACGTAGACAGGTTTGTCGCCGAAGCGGTCGCCGTACGCGCAAGGGTCATATTCCTCAAACTCCTCAAACCACTGTGGTGTAAGCTTTTGGCCCTGCTTTTCCACATAGCCGAATGCCGCTGCCGTTGCTTTCATGGCATCCCATTTTTCCTGTCCGCCCATATAGTAAACCATGGCACCGGCATTGCCCGCGGGTGCCACGAGGCTCATGCACGCATAATCCCGCCCGCCGTAGCTCTCGTTTGCCATGCGCATAGCAACTCTGCCGCCCATGCTGCGAGCGTAGAGGCCGATGCGGCTTTCGTCGATTTTATAGGTTTCGCACATGTAATCAATGCCGCGTGCGAGGTCGGCTTCCATGCTGGTCAGGCTGTAAAGATTGGTCTTCTCCGCCTTTTTGTCAGGGGCGGTCCTTGGGTCAAAGTCCACCCTGATTGTGGCGATTCCCGCTTCTGCCAGGCGATGCGCAAGCTCCTCGGCTCCGCCGCTGTTTAAGGTGCCGGTGAAGCCGTGCCCCATTGCGACAAGCGGAACCTCTTCTTCCGTCGCGCCTGCCGGGTAGACTGCTTCCGCATAAGCGTAGGTGCCGTCATCGTGAGGCAGGTAGACCGTCTCAACCCGCACATCGACGGTTTGGGGTGCGCAGGCTGTGCATATTAAGATAAGGGCAGCGGCCAGCGCCAGGGATAAAATTCTTCTCATAAACACCTCATCCGTCACCTTCGGTGACACCTTCCCCTCAAGGGGAAGGCTTTAAATCAATAGCCGCAATTGGCTTTAAATCAAGTCCCGGCTATAGGGACTACATGTCTACTTTCAGGACTTTGCCAAGGGCAGAGCAGATTGCGAAAACGGCAAGGTCTGCCACCACGATGGTGGAGCCGACCGGCGTAGAAGCTAAGATTGATGCCAGGATTCCGATAACAGAGCACGCCACCGATATAATCGCTGAAAATACTATAACCGACTTAAAGCTTTTGAAAAGCCTCATCGCGGAAAGTGCCGGGAAGATGACGAGAGCCGATATAAGCAGCGTTCCCACCAGCTTCATCGCGAGCACTATGATAATAGCGGTGATTACCGCAATCATCGTGTTGTAAAAGTCGGATTTTACACCCGTCGCTTCGGCGAAGTTTTCGTCAAAGGTAACCGCAAAGAGCTTGTTGTAAAACAGCGTATAGACCGCGATTACCAGAATCGACATCGCGATGCAAAGCCAAACGTCGCTCTTTGACAGGGTCAGTATCGCAACCGATCCGAAAAGCGTCGAGCACACATCTCCGGAAACGTTTCCCGAGACGGTAAAAATGTTCATTAAGAGATATCCTATTGCCATTGCGCTTACGGAAAGCATTGCAATCGCAGCATCGCCGCGGATTCTGGTGTTTTGACCGGCGCGAAGAATTATAATCGCCGATATCACAGTCACCGGCACGATTACAATCATGTCGCTGTAGAGGTTCATTACAGCCGATATCGCCATGGCGCAGAATGCCACGTGCGACAGGCCGTCTCCTATGAATGAAAAGCGCTTTAATACAAGCGGCACTCCGAGGAGCGCAGCGCTTAAGGAGATGAAGACCCCAACAATCAAGGCGTATCTTACAAAAGGAAAGGTGAAATAAAAGGCTATATTTTCAAGTCCGTTCATTATTCGCCCCTCCTTTCGGATTTTTGCTGCTTTGTCTGGCGCGGACGGAATATACTGTATCCGTCGGAGGTGAGCTTTAATACCTGCGTCGCATAGCCGGTTGCTACCTCCACATCGTGCGAAACCATTATTATGGTCAGCCCCTCCCTGCGGTTGAGCTCGCTGATGATGTCGTACATATTCCTCGTTGCGGCAGGGTCGAGGCCCGCCACGGGTTCATCCAGTACAAGGATTTTTTTTGCTCCGCAGATTGCGCGCGCAAGCAGGACTCTCTGCTGCTGGCCGCCCGAAAGATCACGGTAGCATCTGTGCACAAACTCAGACATACCAAGCCTTTCAATTGCAGCAAGGGCAAGCTCCTTTTCCTTTTTCGAGTAAAAGAAGCGGCTGCCGAGACCGCCGGCAAAGCCGGAAATTACAACCTCGTAGACCGATGCCGGGAAATCGCGCTG
>JAEEGL014403611.1_pt1 | contig 10724 bp, 8 predicted proteins | sample 9134231 | NCBI WGS metagenome assembly JAEEGL01 (sample SAMN16246548, study PRJNA631951) | gut metagenome | biome: gut microbiome; feature: rumen; material: fiber-attached | host: Bos | place: Iran: Karaj | collected 2018-10 | reverse complement strand
CAAGAACAACCCCGCACTTCTCCCTCCCGGATCTTAATATGGCGCGATTGCTTCCCGACATCTACTCTACACGCTCTACACGCTCTACACGTTCTTGCCTATAACTTAGCAAAGTTATCTTCATCTACATTCCCGTGCGCAGCGCGGGCGGCGGGCTACACGGCTATCACCGCTGGGGAATGGGGCCGAGGGGGATGCGTGTGCGGCGGAACGGATTGAGCGGCGCGGCACCTTTGGCTGTGTCAGGAGGCAACTCCGCGTTCTCACACTTGATGGCCATGTCGATGATGAAGCCGCCGCCTACGGTAAACATCCAAAAGATGCCACCTGCACCGCTCGGCGAGAAGAAGGTCGCTTCAGCCATGTTCGTGCCGAGCAGAACGGAAAAGAGCGTTAGGGTTGCGATGTAGCCCTTTCGCGAAGCATCATGGTAGAACATGAAAAGAAAAAGCAGAAAAGCCGCCATGCCGATAATGCCCGTTTCCCCAAGAACCATGAAGAAAAGATTGCCCTTTTCGATGGGGGCGGAATAGAGTGAGATGTGTCCTTGTTGATAGAGACGGGGATGGTCTGCGACCACCTGAAAGCCCATACCCCACAAAGGATTGGTTTGAAAGTCATGGATGCACTCGTAAAACTTTCCCTGTCGGCTGTTGGTTAGGGCCGAGATAAGCGATCGGTCGTCTTCGGCCAAGTCGTCGGTCTTGCGCAGAAGTCGTGAAACAGTTCCCTGCCGTACCTCCACCACAATGAGAATCAGGACGAAAGAGAAAATAAAAGACAAAAGCATTGCCTGAATGTGCTGGCGATCCTTCTCCTGAATCTGAATACGTGGAAGGCAATATGTCGTCAATGCAACAATGAGCACACAGAATGTCAAGATGCCAATGCGCGACTTCGTCATGGCAATCATGATGGGAATGGGGGCTAGAATCAGAAGGTGAAACAGACGCAAGCGCCGTTCGACAAAGAGCATGTCGCACGCGACCCATCCGCCAATGCAGGCAAGACAAGGGCCGAGGAATTGGCTGTGGGCCGTGATGCCGGAAAAAAGCCCCATCCTCTTATGGTCTGCAAGCATGGCCTCGGCAGCCTCGATTCCTTCCGCCGCGATAGTTGATTTTGTGGAAGTGAAATAGGCGATGGCCGGGAATGGCAGTGTGGCCAAAGACCCCCAAACAATGATGATGGCAATCGAAAGAAAACCGGCCCGCATGAAAGAAATATCATCCTTGTTCAGATTGATATTCCTAGTCCCAATGTAAAGCCCTAGGATGAAAGCCGTGAAATTAAGGATTTTGAAGTAGCTGATAAGGGGAAAGTATCCCTGAAATGAGGAGATAAGCGCGATTACAAGATAGGTGAAAAGGTGTCCCAGTGGAAGCTGTTCGGCTCCTTTCCGTTTTGCACCACCTAAAATGAGGGAGGCGACAATAGCTAGAATGGTCAGGCGTGAGACGATTGCTCCAAAGGGAGTGCGCGGTACAAGCAACGGGTTGATCATGACGATGATTGGCAGGAAAAGATAGACGAAAAGAGAAATGCCGGCATCACCCCTCAAGGCGTAGAACGCTCCAACAGCAGCAACGGCAATGATGGCGTAACCATTCGTAAATCGGCAAAAAAGAAGGGATGCAAAAACCAGTAAGGTCAGTTGGGCGATACGTTTGAAAAGAGGATTGTCAGACATCTTCGGTCTCCTCCATTCCAATGATCGGTTCCGCTTCCAACGGTACGTCGGGTTCTTCATTTTCCGCATCGGAATCGACATCCGGATCTGGGAGGGAAGAAAACAGCATTTCGGGTGCAGGTTGGCGCATCGAGGCTACGGCCATGTCGATAGTGAATCCTCCGACGACTAGCAAACTCCAAAAAACGCCTCCTCCACCAGCGGGGGAGAAGAATGTCGCCTCGGCCATATTCGTCGTGAGAAACACAATCAACAGGGTTGCTGTTGCAGTATACCGCTTCGTTTTGCACGTTGAAAAGAAGGTGATAAGAAAAAGAACAAATACACTTGAGCCGACTAGACCGCTTTCGCCCAATACCATCAAGGGCAACAACCCTTTTTCGATGGGTGCAGAAAAAAGGGAGCCATGACTTCCTTTGCCTGCCATACTTTTGGCGACCTGGAAGCCTGAACCCAAAAGCCGATTGCGTCGAAAGTCCATGAGGTTGTCCGCGATTTTGCCTTGTCTGCTTCCCGTGAGGGCCTGTCCAAGTGTACGTTCGTCGGCGGCGACATCTTCCGTCTTTCGAATCCAGCGGGAAACCGTATGATTTCGAAGCTCCGAAACAATGGCCATAGTAAGCAGAGCGAATAAGAAAAGAAGAACGGCGCAGTAGAAGCGGGTTTTAGTCCTCCGAGACACCTCGGTCTGCGGCAGACAGAACAGGACGCTTACCACGACGGCTACGACGAGGGTCAAGAGCGCGATTCGTGCGCGCGTCATGTAGGCAATGACGGGGATGGGCAGCAGCAGGGCCACGTGGAGTGGATTCCATCGTCGCTCAACGAGCCACATGTCGCACAAGAGCCAGCCAAGACAGCAGGCCGACATGGGACCAAGGAACTGACTATGTGCTGTAATGCCCGACAAAAGCAATCCTTTGCTCTCTGAAGCGACTTCGTATGCGTAGTCCAGACCCCAGTTGGCCATGACGCCTCGCAGGGAGGTCAGGTAGGCTATGTGGGGAAAGGGAAGGGTTAGAAGGGAACCATAGACTGTGAAGGCGATGACAGCCAAATAGGTGTTGCGCAGAAGGAGAATGTCGTTGGGATTCCTGTGAAGATTTCGGGTGCCGATTGAAATGGCCAGAATCAGAAATGAAAAGTTGACGATTTTCAGCTCGCTGACGAGAGGTGCATAACCTTGAAGGGATGAAAAAGCTTCGACGAAAAGGTAGACAAAGAGGAGGTCCAGTGGAAGTCTGTGAGGCCCTGTACGATTAATGCCGCTGGCCAGCAGGGCGAATGACATGAGTAGGGAAGAGAGCCGGGCAATCATGGCGAACTGGCTATAGCGCGGCATGATAAAGGGATTCACCATGGGCAAAAAGGAAAGAAGAAGGAATATGACAAGAGCCCTTCCGATTTTTCTGTCTATGCAGCAACTTACGCCATACAACGCAACAAAGATGAATCCCCAGTTCTGCGTAATGCGACTGAGCAAAATAACGCCGCAAACCATAAGGAGCTGGCGGAATACCTGTCGAAGTTGGAGGCGATTGAACATTGTTTGGTATGGAAATAATATACAGCTTTTCACTCTACAAAACAAGCCTGCAATCATGGCGGGGCATAAAAACGCGCTTCCTCGCGGGTCTGGGCGCTACCGCGCCGAATTTGGGAAACCGGCGGGGGATGCGCGATGCGCACCTGGCGCAGCCATGTTTCGTCGGGCTGAAACTGCGTTTCGCCCGCCGTTCCATGTCTGCGCAAGGCCTTCGGCCTCCCCCGCCGGATTGGGAAGGCAGCTCCGCAGCATGGGAAAACTGGGAAAGCTATCCGTGATTGCAGCCCTTGCTTACCATACGTGAGGGCGCTACCGCGCCGAATTTGGGAAACCGGCGGGGGAATGCGCGATGCGCATCCTGCGCTGCCATGTTTCGTCGGGCTGAAACGGTGTTTCGCCCGCCGTCCCAAGTCTGCGCAAGGCCTTCGGCCTCCCCCGTCGGATTGGGAAGGCTGCTTCGCAGCATGGAAAACTGGGAAATCCTTCCAGGTATTTTTATGCAGCACATGAGGAAAATGCAAGTCGAGCCTTGGCTCAACGATCAACATGTCTAATTTCCCAAAAACTTCCTATGCCGCCGAAGGCGGTTTCCGAATCTGCCGGGACGGCCAAGGGCCGTGCGCCGGGGACAACGACACATGAAGCTTGCTTGAATGTGGCGTGGGACACGGCGCAGCCGCGCGAAGCGCGCCCCGGCAGTTTTCCTGCCTCGGCGCGGTAGCGCCAAAACCAACGGTTGATTCTTTCGCCTTGGCCTTCCGTGAGGGGCGCTACCGCGCCGAACTTGCGATTTAGACAAACGGAACTTGTGATTTGGACAAATTGGAGCTTGCGATCTAGGCGTAAGTGTGTCATTATATTCTCATGGAAAAAAGGAAGATAAGACTTCTCTCGATGCAGACTTCTCAGATCGGATGTCCGGTTCAACCCGTTGACTCCTGGTCAATGACGGCTTCACTTTTGCCACCGAAAGCTGATGAATGACGAACTAAAATCTTATGATGCGTTGCTTTTTCGCCAGGTTTTCCGCCAGGCGCTGATAATCGTGGCCATTGTCGTGCTATCCCGATTTACAAAAAACTGGGCGGTTGCGGGATTGGCTCTCTATGGCATTCTGTGCGCACTGAAGCAGCGGCCGGGACCGACGCTCGTCGTTTATCTTCTTTTGGCTTTTCTGCCGATGGTGAGCCCTGCCCTCATGCCGCGATATCAACATTTTTCAGTGATCGCCAGACTTGCTACATTGGCAATGACATGTGCCCTTATTTTGACTGGCGACAACCGTGAGGGGCGCAACCAGATTCCACTTGGCACCATCTATCCTTTCTTACTTCTTGCGGCGCTGTCATCCGTGGAGGGCTATTGTCCAGTAATCAGCTACCTTAAAGTGTTCAATTTCTTCTTCTTCGTTACGGGCATTTACATTGGCACTAAAAACATCGATCACTGCCCGGAGGCCATCCACCAACTTAAGTATACCTTTCTCGCAATTGCCCTTTTGCTCGTCTATGGTTCGCTTGCCACACTGGCTTTCCCTTCTGTTGCCTACTACACGTCCATGAAAAGCATTGTCATGGAATATGGTTATGCGTATGCCGACGAGGTCTTCCAGGACTCGGTCGGCAGGCAGAACCTTTTCACGGGTATCACGGTCCACAGCCAGTTCCTAGGTCCCATGCTTGGTTGTTGCTTTGCCTGGTTGCTGTGCGACATGCTGATTGCCGAGCAAAAGTTCTCACTACTCCACATTGTTTTGCTTCTTCCAATACCGGTGATGGCCTACATGACGCGCTCCAGACTGGCCTTTGTCGTGCTGGCCACCGCCGTTGCCATGGCCGCGCTCTACTGCATTCCCAAGGCGGCGATACCTGAGAAGGTTCGGGGACGATTTTCGAACATCATGCTCGTCATTGCCATTTGTTTCGGCGTTCTTGCCGTTGTGAGAGAAGTCCGAGGCAACACCATTTCAAAATGGCTGCGAAAGACCGACGATGTGGCGACGGACGACCGTTCACTGAGCGTGGCGGTGACGGGGAGTCGCCAGGGGAAAATCGCAGAATGTCTGGATGATTTCCACAAGAACACACTTTGGGGCAAGGGCTTCCAGGTCGACCGTAACACGAAACACCGCTTTGAGATTGGGGAGGTTTCTCTGTTTTCAGCCAGTGTCGAAAAGGGATTGCTGCCGCTTATGGTGCTGGGGGAGACGGGACTCATAGGCACTGTCGCCTTCGTCATTTTCTTGGTTGTTTTTTTTGTGTCCTGCCATCAGCGCCACTATACGGCGACACTGACGCTCTTTACGGTCTACCTTTCGACGAATATGGCCGAGGCTACTTTTTTCGCGCCATCCGGTGGTGGTGGCGTCCAGTGGATTATGATGGCAGTGGGCGGTTTCGTCATCGACATGAGCCGCGAAGCTGAACGGAAGGCGGAAATGTCTACGATTCCAATACTTCCTCTTCCACCGCAGCAAACAGTTGCGGAGGTAGAGGAGGTTATGCCTGAGGAAGAGTTGGATGGATCGCGCTTGCCACGTGCGTAGGAGTTACGGCCTGGCCGATGCCGAGCCCTCTCTGTGGAGAGGTGCAGCCAAGTCGCGCAAGCTATAGCGGGGTTGTCGCGACGCGATTTCGCGGAGGATGGCGGAGGCGGCCTTATCCCAGGAGAGTTCTCGCCAGGCGTAGATCCGTCCGTGGCAGCCCATGTCGTCTAAGTCTTCGTTGGAGCAGGCGCAGACTGCGCCAATCGCTGTGGCGAGGCCAGCGGAGCTGGTTTCCACCCACCAGCCAAGCCGTCCTTCCCCGGGGGCGTTTTCCAGAACCTGCCAAGGGGCGCCATGTGTGGCGATGGCGGGTTTGCCGCAGGCGAGTGCCTCGGCTACGACGAGTCCAAAGTTCTCGCTGCGTGACGGCAAAACCACGCAGTCAGACGACTCAATGAGGCGCCACTTGGCATCACCACGGACTGGCTCGTGAAAGACAACGGAATCCGCAAGGCCGAGTTCCGCCACCTGCTTTTCAAGGGCGGCGCGAGTGCCTTCTTCATCAGGACCGCAGAGAATGAGTCGGACGTCTCGGATGCCTGACGTTTCGGCCGCTCCGCCAGATCCGCGTATTCCCTTGTGAATCCATAAAGCCTCCAGCAGGAGGTCAAGTCCCTTCATAGGGTGCAGCCGGCCCAAATAGAGGAGCGTGCGAGGCGTGGTAGGAGGGGTGTCGGTGTGGGGTTCACCACTGACAGTCTGACAGCGTTCCGGCACAGTCACGCCGTGACGGACAAGGAAAATGCGGCCAGCGCGGCTCTCCATGCCGGGAACTTGAAGCGTCCAGTCCCGTTCTTCTTCCGAAGTGACATGCACGGCATCGGCATGGCGAAGCAGGGGATAGTCGAAATGTGAGGCAAGTTTCTTGGCCCTCGCGGAATGGGCCAGCTGCACGGGGTTGAGGCTGCCTGCCGGACGCATGACGAGCATTTTGCGGTGACGCAACGCTTTGTAGCCAGCCCACCAGATGGGGAATGTCCAGTGTCCGTGAATGTAGACAACGTCCGCCTCGCGAACGAGCCGCCCGAGTCCAAAGAGCATCTGCCAGGAGAAGTAGAGGCGCTGCGGAAAGGATGGGCGGAAAGCAACGATGCGCACACCCTCTTTGGCGGCCTTTTCGGCTGCTTCCGATAGGGGACCATCCCGACGTGTGGCAATAGTCACCTCGGCTCCATTGTGCGCAAGGGCGGCGGAAAGAGCAGGTACTACTTCGGAAAAACCACCGCCATCGGCCGGGAGACCGGCCACAACGCAGAGAATCTTGATTTTTCGCTCGGAGCGGAGCATATCCAGGCACTAGTCTTTAAAAGGCAATGGCGACCTGCCATTGGTCGGACATGTCGCAAGCAGCACTTGCGATTAAGCGGGTTTGCAGTCGGCGAGGAGCTTTTCGAAGCGGCGGCCGTATTCGACGTAGTTGGCGAAACGGATGTCGGCTTCGGATGTGACGGAGGCGTCGTGGGCAACGACGGCCATGTGGGGCTCCATGGAGAAGCCGCCGTCATAACCGTTCTTTAGGAGGTCTGCGACAATGCGGCGGACGTCGCCCTGTCCTTCGCCACACCAGCACCAGGTGAGCTTGCCCTCGGCGTCGACGACACCGTCCTTGATGTGGACGTATACGATGTGGTCGCGGACATGGTCGTAGAATTCCCATGCCGACTGCCGTTGACCGGGGCGCTCGCGGTCGATCGTGTTGACGGGATTCCCTGTGTCGAAGACGAGCTTGAGGCCGGGCACGGCGTCGAGCATCTCAAGGGTGTACTTCCAGCCCTGACCGCCGTAGTTCATGCAGTTCTCGTGGAGCGGTTGGAGACCGGCATCGAGGAAAGGCGCGCAGATTTCACGAAGACGGCGGAAGCGCTCCTCGGCCATCTGCTCCTCCATCGGCTTGTCGGGGATTGGGGGATAGCTCATGATGCGGATGAACTTGGTGCCGAGGCGCTTCATGCGCGCAACGGCGCGCTTCGCTGAGGCGAGGTCGTCATCGTACGGCCGCAAAATGCTCTTGGACCAGTTGGCGATGGCCGAGCCGAAGCAGTTGATCTCAATGCCGGCGTCCGCGAGTTTGCCGCAGACGAGGTCGAATTTGTCTTCGGGGAGGTCGTGGAGGTTGACGCCGTCGACGTTGCGCATCTCAATGCGGCTCCATCCGAGCTCCTTGGTGGCGCGTATCTGGCCGTCGATGTCCGCGGCCGCTTCGTCTGCAAATCCAGTTAGGTACATGGTTAATCTCCGGGGTTGAAGGGTTTAATGGTTGACGGGTTGAAAGGTTGGAAAGTTGAAGGGGAGAGTTAGTTGCTTGACGCGACGGCGTTGGCGAAACGGACGCAACGTTCGTGGGCGTCCTTTGCGAAGGCGAGTCGCGCCTCGTATGGTTGCTGAATGGCTGTAAGTCCCTCGATGCGGAAGGGCGTGTTCATCATGCTCAGTTCAAAACTGAGCGGGCGGTTGTAGGAGGAGGTGGCGATAATTCCGGCAAGGCGCTCCCAGTCAACCGTCGCGTAGTAAGGTGGCTGGTGTTGGTCGCCTGTGCCGTCGTTGTCATCGAGGTGGAGGGCAATGAGGCGTCCCTTGTTGCGTTCGAGCGCATCGAGTTGCTTGTTCGCGTTGGCATTGCCATGGCCAGAGTCGTAGCAGATTCCAAGGCGGTTCGCGGGATAGCGAGCGAGAAGCTCCTCCATGAGCTCCCAGCTGTCGAGCCACATGTTCTCAACCGAGATTGCGGTGCCGGCCTTTTCCAGAAGCGGCATGAGTTCGTCAATCGAGCGGCAGAGGGCGTCGAAATGTTCCCGAACGGTTTTGCGGGCCGCTTCGTCCCCGCCGTCTGCGTTGTAGTGCGGGACGTGCATCATGATTGTGCCGTCACCATCCATCTCGCGAAGCATTTCGATGCGGTTGGCGACAAGTTCCACACCGGCCTTACGGCTGTATTCCACGGGAGAATGCCAACACTTCTCGACGCCTTGGGAGCCATGGATGTCGGACAGGGCGATGCCGTACTCCTTGAAGAGCGACTTTAGGTAGGCGATTTCGTGGCTGTCGTAGAGAAAGTCGTCGCACCAGTGGTGGCACCACATGATGTTTGTGAAACCGGCCTCGCCGAGAGCCTTAAGTGAGGGAGCGGGGTCGCCAGTTGATCCTGCGAAGTCAGAAGTGAGTGAAATGTTCATCCAATTTGTTTCCAAAAAGGCATTGAAAAGAGACGAAATGATTATAGTGTTATAGGATTTTGCACGCAAGTCTTTTTGATTTACGTTTTGATTTGCACTCCTATCGGCGGGATGGTTGACAAAATTGATTACCCCTGCGAGGCATCAGCAAGTCACCACCCGAAACTGGTATAATGATTGTATGAACGCCGTAGCCCTAAGACCCGAGACAATCCAGCGCATCCAGTCCCGCATGGAACTGGCGGAGTTGACCGATGCCGACATCGAGGAGACCTTCGTGCGCGGCTCCGGCTCGGGCGGGCAGAAGATCAACAAGACCTCGTCCTGCGTCCAGCTCAAGCATGTCCCCACGGGAACGCTCGTCCGCTGCCAGGAGACGCGCTCCCGCGAGGCGAACCGCTGGCTCGCCCGCGAGATGCTCGCCGAGCGCCTCCTCCAGGCGCGTGAAAGCGCCCTCTCGGCCCGCCGGCAGGAAGAGGAGAAGATCCGCCGACAGAAGCGCCGACGCTCCCGCCGCCAGAAGGCCCGGATGCTCGCGGATAAGAAGCACCAGTCCGACAAAAAGGCCCTTCGCAAGCCCGTGGACTACTGATGCATGAGGGAAGCGAATTCACATTCCGGCATCGTGCTGTATCTGACGAAGGACGGGTCGTCGCCCAGTTGCGCGGCTAAGATGTCCGGCATTCGGCGCTATTGCCTGTCGCGTGGATGGGGTGCGGAACTCGTGTTTCGCGAGGACTTCCCGGCCGCGGAGTTGTCCGGAATTCTGAACCGCCTCGGACTCGTCGGATGCGTTGTGGACGGCGTGTCGAACAACGTGAATCTCCCGCCGCGCCGCTTTCAGGACATTCCAGTTACCTACATCGGCTACATGAGGGGGAAAACCGGAAACCGCCCGAACTTCCACTTCAACACCGAGGCCATCGTCGAAACGGCCTTTCGCGAGCTTGCCGCCAGCATGCCGCCGTGTTACGCCGTTGTCGGGCATAACCGGCCGTTTCGATGGTCCCGCCAGCGTGTCCGCGCCTTTCGCGCCATCGTGCGCGCGTCTGGCTCGAAATGTTTCTCGTTTTCCTCGCGGGGTTGTTCCGGGGATGGCGCCTGGGATGGCTTTGTCGCGCGTCTTGCCCCGTGGCTCGCGAAGCTGCCCGAACATTGCGCGGTTTTCGCCGTGAGCGACCAGGTCGCCGTGCAGGTGACCCGCGCAGCCCATGCCGCCGTCCGCCACATCCCCCGGAACCTCACACTCGTTTCGGTGGACAACTTCAAGGAGTTGTGCGAGTCCGTTGAGCCGCCCATTTCCTCTATCCAGCTCGACTTCGAACGCGCGGGCTTTCTCGCCGCCAGGGCGCTGGGGGAAATTGTGGCCGCAAAGAACGCAAAGACGCACAAAGACTTTGCGGGCTCCGCGTCCTTTACGGATAAAACCACAACGTCCGCACCCATCCTCATCGAGCCGCTCCTTGTCGTCCGCCGCAAATCGACCAGCGGCCACGGCCGGCATGAGAAGTTCATTGCCGAAGCGGTCGAGATCATTCGGCGCGAGGCCTGCGCCGGCCTAACTGTGCAACAGCTTCTTGAACGCTTCCCACACTCGCGACGCAACTTCGAGCGCCGTTTCCGCGAGGCGAGGGGACACAGCGTCCTTGATGAAATCCTCAGCGTCCGTCTCTATGCTGCCATCTCGCTCCTTGCGCAGACCGACACCGCGATCTGCGCCATCCCGGATATGTGCGGCTTCCTGTCTTTCAGGGCCCTTGACTTCCATAT
>JAEEGL014305930.1_pt1 | contig 10724 bp, 8 predicted proteins | sample 9134231 | NCBI WGS metagenome assembly JAEEGL01 (sample SAMN16246548, study PRJNA631951) | gut metagenome | biome: gut microbiome; feature: rumen; material: fiber-attached | host: Bos | place: Iran: Karaj | collected 2018-10 | reverse complement strand
CACAATTATTGGCTTCAAGTTCCTTTGTAAATTTTCGCATAATAAGTACAAGATATCCGTTTTCAATATATCCATCATTTTTATCTGGAGTTGAATCAAGTTCTAATTCAAAATCATAATTATATTTTTCGAAATCAACTTTAGGCATTTTTTTTGAATAAGTTGTAAAGTTCATTTCGCCCCAGGGACCAACCATTCCACCCTGAATACCAGTTATTACCTGCTCATAGTCCTTAACAGCCGCACAGATATCTTCAATGTGTGTTAAGATTAAACTGAAATCTTCGGGTTCAACATCACGGGACCTTCCATCTCCTTCAAAATCTGGATCATATCCAAATCTAATTAAAGCTGTTTTTCCTGATACCCTAACCTGATTCAAAACATCTTTGATTTCATCAACCGGAAGATGAACCTTTTCTCCGTCAAGTACTTCAATTCCATCATTTCTTGTTGAAAAAGCACTTATATCAAATTCAATCAGCAGCTGATCAAATTGTGCAGTATAAAGCAGATCATTTTTTTCTGGATACACTCCATCTGTACAAATTGGATTATGATTTTCTAATCTACTTTTATAACCATCTTCTATTGTTATTCCATCTTTTGTAACAATTGCTTTTACTACACTGTAAAATCCCATATCTGGATTAAAGATAACTTCGCCAGAATCTTGAAATTCACAATTCGAATGAACTTTCCTAATTGCCTCATCTCTTCCTTCAGAATCCTTGTTCTTTTGAAGTGAAGCACTACAAGCCAATAGCATTGATGAACACATTAAAACAGTAAAAATTTTCTTAAGCATATATAACCTCGCTATTTTTTTATAACTGCTGAAATTATGCAGTCATATTAAATAATAGGTAAAATCCCCTAAGGTTACAAAAGATATAAGAAAAAAAATTCTGGTTATTTACAGATATTCCCCTATGCGAATTTTGTTGTTTAAGAAAAGGCCCCTATTTTTTGTCATTTAGAAATACAATATCCTATTAATAATAAAAAAAAATTAGGAGATTTTTTATATGAAAAAACTAATACTAAAATATTGTTTAATAACAACATTAATTTTTTCGCTTTTCAGTTGTTCAAATGGTAGTGGTGCAGGAAATTATTCTGGCAGTTCTGATGACTGGCTTGATGATGCTGTTCCATCTCTTTATGAAACATACAAAGATTATTTTGATTATGTCGGTTTTGCTGTTGAATATAATGAACTTTCTCAAACTACTGTTCAAAAGGGGCTTGCTAAGCATACTAACCATATTACAATGGGAAATGAGTTTAAGCCTCAGTTTATAATGGCTTGGTGGGGAAATGACCCAGAAATTTCTGGTACATTTAAAGCGTCAAATGGTATCACAATTCAAACTCCAAAGCTTAAAGGCTTTGATACTGCAGATGCAATTCTTACTATTTGTAAAAATAAAGGCATAAAAATGAGAGGTCATACTCTTGCCTGGCATTCTCAAACCGAAGATGCATTTTTCTGCAAAGGGTATAAAAAATCAAATGCACTTGTAAGCAGTGATGAAATGGATGCACGTCTTGAATGGTATATAAAAACAGTTCTTGAACATGTTTCTAAATGGGAAAAAGACAATAATAATGGAGAACACATTATCTGGGCATGGGATGTATTTAATGAAGTAACTCCAGATGGTTCAGGTTTATTAAGAACAAATTCAAAATGGTATCAAATTTATAAAAACTCTGATTTTCTTGTTCATGCATTTCAGTATGCAAATAAATACGCTCCAGAAGATGTAAAACTTGTTTACAATGATTATGGTGGAGTTTATGGAACTTCATTTCAGGCAAAACATTCTAGTCAATTGGATCTTGTTAATCTTATTCTAAGTCATAAAAATGATGACCTTCCAACCCGTCTTGATGCTATGGGACTTCAGTCTCATTATAGTGTTATTACTGGTAAATCAATAATTGAAAAAGAAATACAGGACTTTGTTTCTAAAGGAATTGATGTTCATATTACAGAATTGGATATTGGAACTTTTGATAATTATGATCATTCAAGAGATTTAGTAAAAACCCAGAACAAACAATATAATAGTCTTGCAGATGCTTATAAAGCCTTTTTCAAGGTATATCTACAAAACAGAAAAACTGACAGTAAACACGGAGTTGAAAGTATTACAATCTGGGGGCTTAATGATGAAAATACATGGTTAAATGCACCTCAAAATGGACAAATGCAATGGCTGGGAAATTGTGCGCAATACCCACTTCTATTTACTAAACAAAATAATAATTACTATCCAAAAGGAGCATTCTTCGCTGTAATTGATGCTGTAGAATAATCTAACAAGTAACTGATTTTAATGGACTGCTTTTTCAAGCAGTCCTTTTTTTTAGCAATAATCCCCTATTTATTCAAATCCTGTGATAAACTATTCTATAACAGATATTTTTTGGAGGTATATATGAAAAACAAAATCACAAGAAACCTTTTTATTCTTGCTGTAATTTTTTCAGCTTTTACTACTTATGCCTTTGCCGCAGATTCAAAAGACTGGCTTGATCCATCAGTTCCATCTTTCAGTGAAGCTTATGAGAAGTATTTTGACCATGTAGGTTTTGCTGTTGAGTACGGAAACTTTGGTGCTAACTGGGGAACTAAGCAGGAACTCTATTACGACGATGTTCAGAAAGGTCTTGCAAAGCACGCTAACCAGATTACTATGGGAAACGAGTTTAAGCCTCAGTTTGTAATGGCCTGGTGGGGAAACACTCCTTCTGTAAACGGAACTTTTACAGGTACTAACGGTGTTACAATCAAAACTCCGGTTTTGAACGGACTTCAGAGAATTGATGACATTCTTGCTATCTGTAAGAAAAACGGACTTAAAATGCGTGGTCACACACTCGGCTGGCATTCTCAGACTGAAGATGCATTTTTCTGCAAGGATTATGATAAATCAAAAGGTCTTGTAAGCCGTGACGAAATGGAAGCTCGTCTTGAATGGTATGTTAAAACTGTTCTTGAACGTGTTGAAAACTGGGAAAAGAAAAACAATAACGGTCAGCACATTATCTGGGCCTGGGACGTATTCAATGAAGCTACTCCTGATGGCGGTTCTAACTGGCTCCGTACAAATGATTCTAAATGGTACTCTGTATATAAAAACGGAGACTTCCTTGTTGATTTCTTTAAGTATGCAAACAAATATGCACCAAAAGATGTAAAGCTTGTTTACAATGATTACGGCGGAATCTATGGAACTTCTACAAGTGATAAACATGCAAAACAGCTCCGCGTAGTTGATCTTATTCTTTCTCATAAGGATGATGCTGTTCTCCCTACCCGTCTTGATGCGATGGGACTTCAGTCTCACCACAGTGTAAAGAATTCTGCTTCTGCTGTAGAAAAAGAAATTACTGACTTTATTGCTAAAGGTCTTGATGTTCAGATTACTGAGCTTGATATTGGTACCTGGAGCAGCTACAACAAAGATAAAGATCAGGTTGGTGTAAGCGGAAAACAGTTCAACAGTCTGGCCGATGCTTATAAAGCATACTTCCAGATTTACATCAAAAACCGAAAGACTGATTCAAAGCATGGTGTTGAAAGTATTACCGTTTGGGGACTTAATGATGAAAACACCTGGCTCAATATGGAATATCAGAAGAAGTGGCTTGGAAACTGTACTCAGTTCCCTCTGCTCTTTACAAAGCCAGATGCTAAAAAATGGTCGTATATTCCAAAACCAGCCTTCTATGCTGTAATTGATGCAGCAAAATAGAAAGTCGGCAGGCATAGCCTGCCTCTGAGCCGAAACGATGGATAAACCTAAAATGGTCTGCTGTCGCAGGCCATTTTTTAACGGTTTTGCTATTTTAGGCTTATTTCAACTCAGCTTTTCGGTAGTTTACATTCATTACAAGGCCTATGCAGGTCATAGCGGTAAGCAGTGATGAACCACCGTAAGACAGGAACAGCAGAGGAATACCTGTAATAGGCATGATACCCATTACCATTCCAACATTAATAAAGAAGTGGAACGAGAACATTCCAAGAATTCCTGAACAGATATAAGAACCGTATCGATTAACACATTTTCGAATTACATAAAGTATTTTCAGGAAAATTAAAAAATAAAGCGAATAAACAAGCATACCGCCAAGAAATCCAAACTCTTCAGAAAGAATACTGAAAATAAAGTCTGTACTCTGCTGTGGCAAGAAGCGGTAATGGCTTTGTGTTCCCATCAGATAGCCCTGTCCAATTACACCACCGGCACCAATAGCAACCTTAGACTGAATGATATTCCAGCCGGCACCAAGAGGATCCTTATTAGGATTCATAAAGATGATAAGACGCTTAATCTGATATTCCTTAAGAACTTTTCCCATTATCAGTGAGAAAACAAGGGCAAGCGCAACTATAGATGTAAAATAAATAATCCAGTGAATATAACGTGGGCCGTGCAGATATCGGCGGATTACAAATCCCAAAAGCGTAATAATCAAAAATGCGAATATCAAAATCATTCGCAGACGCATATTAGTTAAGATTGAAATTAATGCCAGTGGAGTCGCTGCAATCTCTGCATTCCATACAGGAAGAATTGCAAAGAAAATTGTGAATACACCAAAGAGTAAGACATAGCCAATGTAGCGCAATGGAACACCGGCAATAAAGCACATTACAAAATAAATAGGAAGATAAACGCTGGCAGTTCCCAAATCCGGCTGAAGCAGAATCAAGCCCATAGGAAGCAGCAGAACACCTGTTGCAAGGAAGAAACGTCTAAGTTGATTTCCATTTGCAGTATCATCAAGAACTTTTGCCAGGAATAAAATATAAAAAACCTTACCAAATTCCGAAGGCTGAATTCCAAACTCACCAATACCAATCCAGCTCTTTGCACCATTTACGTAGCGGCCAAAAAGTCGTGTATAAACCAAAAGTAAAAGAAGACCAATAAAGGCATATACCGAAAGAGATTCAAGCCGTCTGTAATCATAGACTGTAATAGCAATCATAATTACAAAACCAATTGATGCCCAGATAATCTGCTTTATATATTCATTTGTAACACGAACACCTTCTGAGTTGATGCTCGAAGAATAGATGAACATTATGCCAAGAGCAACCAGGGTAAGAACAACGAGAATCAGAAGATAATCGAACATTGCAAAAAACTTATTTTTCATATCTCCTCTCCTATTCCTGTCTTCCGCGACTCTTTGTAAGATATTCAAAGCCAAGCTCTTTTGTTGCTTCTGCACAATTCTGATGAGCAAAAATACCCTGAATAATAATATTAGTAGCGTAAGGTGCCCACCATTCCCAGGTATTGCAGGCTTCTACGATTGTAGCAACACAAACGCGGTCCTCTGGTGGCGCATCATAAGGAGCATAAGCAACCAGCCATGAGTGCCAGCTCTGATTTTCTTTTCTGCTGCTGTAAGGTTCAACTTCGGCAGTACCAGTTTTACAGGCAATCTGAACAATCTTATTGTGCATTGGATATTGCGGTGTACCATCTGTAACTGTATAGCGCATGGCATCCTGAATCTGCTTCCAGACTTCTTTATCGATTGTAGATTCTGTAAGAACCTGACGCTTAACTTCCTGAATTACTTCGCCTGTTACAGGGTCTCTAACTTCCTTCAAAAGATGAGGCTTATAAATTACCCCTTCATTAGAAACCATTGCAACCATATTTGCGAGCTGCAGCGGAGTTGCTTCCATATAGCCCTGACCGATTGAGCAGGACATTGTATCTCCACCAAGCCATTTTTCGTGATACTTCTTTTCCTTCCATTCCGCAGTTGGAACAAGGCCTGCGACCTGGCTAGGAAGGTCAATCTGAGAGCTCTTTCCAAAACCAAACTCACGGGCATAAGAAGCAATTTTTTCAATACCAAGATAGTCACGACCAACAGTCCAGTAATAAACGTCGCAGGACTGAGCCATAGCGTTTTTCAAATCAAGCCAGCCGTGACCAGGTTCATGAACGTGACAATGGAAACGACGGCCACCATAAATCATTACACCCTTACACTCAATTGCCTTACTTGCAGGGAATGCATTTTCCTGAAGCATTGCAGCAGACATAATGATTTTGAAAGTAGAAGCCGGCGGATAAGATACCTGAACAGCACGGTTCAAAAGCGGTTTTGTTGTATCATTTACAAGCTTAGCATATTCTTTACCGGCATCATCTGAACTGAAGATATTTGAATCATAATAAGGGTAAGAAACCATTGCCAGAACTTCTCCGGTTGCAGGTTTTAAAACTACAGAAGCGCCAACGCGGTTTCCAAGAGCCTCTTCTACAAGCTTTTGAATATCGCTGTCGATTGTGAGTACGAGGCTTTTTCCCATTTCTGGTGGCTCTACAATAGGAGTATCAGAAATAATTCGACCATGAACATCAACTGTAGACATTTCACGACCTTCTTTACCCTGCAAAAGCGAATCATACTGTTTTTCAATTCCGGTTTTACCAACGATACTTGTTTTTTTATATCCCTGATTATAGAGGACGGTCATTTCATCCTGGTTGATATCACCAACGTATCCAACAATATGAGACATTGAACCAGTATGCTGATAGTTTCGTGTCGGTTTTGAAACCCAGGAAACTCCGGGAAGGTCAATTTTATTTTCTGCAATATTTGAAATTACAGTAAACGGTACGTTCGATTTTACCTGGAAGGTAGAATAAGAACGGCGCATATTTTTAGGAATCTTTTTATCAATATCAGATTTATTGATTCCAAGATAATGTGCAAGCTTAAGGGTAACTGTGTCGTAACGGTCCTTTGGAATCTCTCCTGGAGTTACATCAACAGCAAAAGAATCTGTATTAATTACAATTGGAAGAAGTGCATTACGGTCAAAAATCTCACCGCGCTGAGCCGAAATAACGGTAATCTGACTGGAAATACGCTGAGACTGAGAACGATAATGCTCTCCCTGCACAATCTGCATTGAAAAAAGTCTGTAGATATAAAAAAGAAAGACAATCAAAAGGAAGATGAGAAGAATAAATATTTTAGCACCTTTGGTAAGCCTGTCTTCCGAATTAATCATTATCGATTGCATCCTTTATAGTTCTTATTGCAAGAGATTTTCTAAAGAAGCCTAAAAACTTAAAGATAAAAGGAGAAAGCAGAACATTCTCAATAAACTCAAAAAGAAAATCGTGAGAAATGATCCCTGCAATATAAATATGAACGTTCGGAAATAAAATACCAAGAAGCTCAACCATAAGAGTCTTAGCAATTGTTCCTATACCGACACACAGCATTGGCAGAATAAATCCGGAAATAATTACATTCTTAGCAAAAATACCTGCAACATAACCAATGATTGTACGGTAAAGACAATTAAAACCAAATGGAATTCCGGTAATAAAATCCAGGAGAAGACCGGAAATAAAACCTGTTGTCTCACCTACTTCCTTTCCGTTTAAGAGCGAAAAATAGATTGAACAGATTAATACAAGATCTGGAACAATATAAATAAAAGAAATATTTGAAAGAATAGATGATTCTATGATTACTGCACACAAAAGTATAAAAGTGCTTACTAAAATTGATTTTGCCATTCTATTCTCCCCTTAATCTGCCTTTCTGTCATTCAGTTCTTTTTGATTTACAACAACTACATTCTCAAGTCTTGCAAAATCTATAATCGGAATAAGCTCTATATTAAGCGAAGAGTTATAATCAAGTGTTGTAATTTTTGAAATAGTACCGATTGCTATGTCGCGCATGTAATTATCGTTTTCACCCGAAGTTACTACAATGTCGCCGTAACTCAATTCGTCTACAACTGATTTTCGGATGTACTGCATAAGCAGCGGCTGATCCTGACTTCCAAGACCATTTACAAGACCAAGGTCGCGCGAGTTTTGAATACGTGCAGAAACAATATTATTGATATTGTAAATCGGCATAATCTGGCTGGTAAAGGTTCCAACCTGAACAACCTTACCAACAAGGCCCTGGTTACCATTCTGGAAGGCAATTACCGGCATATTCTTTCTGATGCCGTTTACACTTCCCTTATTGATTGTAAGATAGGTAAACGCATTGTCCAGGTCGCGGGCAATAATCTGAGCCGGAATATTTTTTTCGTCGAGAGATACGGCAAAGTCCAGCTGTTCCTTTAAGCGGGCATTTTCCTTTCGGATGTCTGCATTGGAACGCTGCATTTCTTCGTAGTTTTCAAGTTTGATTACAAGGTCATTATAATCTTTTTTTAGTTTGCGAAGTTCACCAACAGCATTGAAGGTATTTGCTACCCCGTCAACTACAAAATGAACACCCTTGTCGAGAGATGAAAAAATAGAAAAACCAATCTGCTTAAAATTCAATACAAACCCGCCTGAACTGAAAGCAAGCATCAGTCCACCAGCAAGAATGTAAATAACGAGAAGGAATTCCGCAAATTTAATTCTGAAAGAAAAATTTGGCTTTCGCATAAGTACCCACCCGGAGAAAGCTCAAATTAGTCGTTCAGACTGTCGTAAATTGTGCGTTCAGAATACATATCCTTGAACAGGCCGAATGCTTTACCAGCACCAAGGGCAACACATTCAAGAGGTTTTTCTACGAGAATAACAGGTACACCAGTTTCCTTTGAAACAAGCTTTGGAAGCTCGCGGAGCATAGAACCACCACCTGTCATAACGATACCGCGTTCAATAATATCTGAGGCAAGCTCTGGAGGTGTTTCTGAAAGAACTGATTTAATTTCTTCAACGATTTTTGTTACAGGCTCTTTGAGAGCTTCACGAACTTCTACGCTGTCAATTTCGAGGCGGCGTGGAAGACCTGTAATAGCGTCTGTACCTTTAAGCTCCATCTTTTCGATTGTCTTTTCTGGAGCGGCATTACCAATCTGAATCTTAAGACGTTCAGCAGCTGGCTGACCAATAATAAGGTTATGAACACTCTTTACGTGTTTTACGATTGCTTCATCGAACTTGTCTCCACCAACGCGGATTGAGTGAGTAACAACCATACCACCAAGTGAGATTACAGAGATTTCTGCAGTACCACCACCGATATCACAAATCATGTGTCCAGCTGGCTCGAAAATTGGGATATCAGCACCAATTGCAGCAGCACGGCTTTCCTCAATTACTTCAACTTCCTTAGCACCAGCCTTCATTGCAGCTTCAATTACTGCACGGCGTTCTACATCAGTTACACAAGAAGGAATACCAATCTTCATACGAACAGATTTGAACAACTGATGGCGTGGGATAATTTTAGAGATGAAGTATTTAATCATCTTTTCTGTAGAATCGATATCTGCAATTACACCGTCAGCAAGTGGACGGATAGCCATAATGTTTCCAGGAGTTTTATCAAGCATTCGCTTAGCTTCTGCACCTACGGCAACAATTCTTTTTGTTCCCTTTTCAACAGCAATAACAGAAGGCTCGTCAATAACGATTCCTTTGTCACGTACATAAATCAAAGTATTACAGGTTCCTAAATCAATACCAATATCTGTTGAAAAACTATCAAAAAAACCCATCTATTTCCTCCCGGTTCCTTTTTTACTAATTAATTTTCTGACATTTTTTGCAGGGCTCCAGGGTGATTTACCTGAATCTTAAGGGCTTTACGCCACTCAGAACGGGCTTTCACAATATTACCCTGCTTCTCATATATTACACCAATTCCATAATGTGCGTCAGCAGAATTTTCGTTTTTTTTCAAAACATTATCAAATTCCGCCTGTGCGGCTTCATAATCTTCTTTATCTATATATATAGTTCCAAGAAGATTTTCACTTTTTATTATTATATCTTCATTATCGCTATTTTTAACGATTCTGAATAGATATTGTTCTGCAGCATTAAGTTCTTTTGCCTTATAATACTGTTCGGCAATAGCCAGAAGCAATGTATCTGACTCTCGTACAAGAAGAGCTTCTGTAAAGGCCGCAATGCTTTCCATTGTCATTCCAAGAGAAGCATAACTAAGACCAAGATATTCAGCTATATCATCTGCTTCATATCCATTTTCTTTTGCAAGCAGCAGATATTTTACAGCTAAATCTGCATAGTAATGAGTTGTAATTGTGTTCTTATAAAAATAGGCACGCCCCAGCATATACTGGAGCTGTGGAATAAGAGATTTGTCTGCCTCATAAAGGGCAATTCGAATATTATTTATACAGTCATCAAGATAAGACTGTGCCTGCTGTGTATCTGTCTGAGACTGAGCAAGGAAAAAGCAGGCATAACTGTAATATGTAAGTGCTGTGTTATTATAGGTATCATTCTGAAGAAAAGCCTTTGAGAGCTCGTAAACTTTCTGATAGTCGTATTCTGCCCAGGCTTCTTTTATTGTTTTGATTGAGATTCTACCAGACTGATATTTATTGATTCCCCAGATGGTGGTTAAGGTAATGGCACATAAAGCGATAACAACCAGCCCTGCGCGTATAAAGTTGCGCAGAAAATGACTTTTCTTTTTTGCGTAGCTGCTGTTTTCAATATTGTAATTCGCTTTCACTTCCCCACCACTTTTACAATACTTTTTTATAATTATAAAAAAACAGATGGAACGGTAAGCCGGGTTCTGTTCTCCACTTTTCTGTAAAAACAAAAAAGCAGGCATAACCATCTATCCGCACTGAATGTTACCATTCAGCTCCAGCGATTTACCCGCAGTATTGCTCGGAATAACATAACTGCTGCTTAATCTTGCTCCGAATGAGGTTT
>JAEEGL013360291.1_pt1 | contig 10724 bp, 9 predicted proteins | sample 9134231 | NCBI WGS metagenome assembly JAEEGL01 (sample SAMN16246548, study PRJNA631951) | gut metagenome | biome: gut microbiome; feature: rumen; material: fiber-attached | host: Bos | place: Iran: Karaj | collected 2018-10 | reverse complement strand
TTGCGATGTTCCGCGATGCGCCGTATATGCACGACATGTGCCGGGAGCTCTCCGCACTCGCTAAAGCCATCGATCCCAGCCGGCTGACTACTGCGGCAAATCTCTACTCCGTCAAGTTTTCCAGCATGCTTAATCAGGTCACGGACATGGTCGGCTATAACATCTACTTCGGCTGGTATTACGGTGAGATGACCGATTATGGCGGATATCTGGACAGACTGCATGCGGCGCGGCCCGAGCGGCCCGTCGGCGTCAGCGAGTACGGTGTGGACGGCAATCCCCAGCTTCACGCGGAGGAGCCAAAGGTCAAGGATTATTCGGAAGAATACCAAGCGCTGTTCCACGAGACCGTCTGGCCTGTCCTGGCTTCCAGGAACTATCTGTGGGGCAGCTTCGTGTGGAACATGTTTGATTTTTCCAGCGACCGGCGCGACGAGGGCGGTGTCCGCTTCCTCAACGCGAAGGGACTGGTGAGCTATGACCGCAGTCTGAGGAAGGACGCTTTTTATTATTACAAGGCAGTATGGTCGGAGGAACCCTTTGTACATCTCTGCTCCAGTCGTTTCGTCAGACGCTGCCGCGAAAAGATCGACGTCAAGGTCTATACCAACCAACCCGACGTCCGTCTCATTTTGAATGGCCTCGAGCTGGGCAGCGAAGAGAACAACGGAAACGGCACGGTCCTGTTTCCCGCGGTAGCGCTTCAACCGGGCGAGAACGAGATTCGGGTGCTGGCCGGGTCAATGGAGGATCGATGTGTATTTGAGCGGGTCGAAATCGAAGACGAGTCCTACCGACTGCCGGAGGTTGCCGGTGGTGCTGTGCGTAACTGGTTTTTAAGCGATGACGACACGGTCAAAGAGGGATATTACTCCATCATGGATACCGCAGACGATCTCCTGCAGTGCAATGACGCGCGCGCTGTGCTCGCCGATCATGTTCCGCATCTGCTGAAAATACTGGAGCAGGATCTGATCCCCCTGGGGCTTTCCATGAAGAGCATCCTTGGCAGGGATCTCAAAGACGATACTGAGAAGATACTGCAAATCAACAATGCGCTTCATCTGATCCCCAAAGAGGATATGTAATAAGGAGGCAACAAAAAAGGAACGCGAGCGTAAAATATCGCCTGCGTTCCTTCTTGCTTTGTTCATGTTGTGTATTTCTTCCGGTATGCGGAGGGCGTTTCCCCGTATTCCTTTTTAAACAGCTTGACGAAATAGTTCGGATCACCGATCCCGACGGAGAGACTCACATCTGCGACAGACAGTCCGCCGTTTCGCAGCAGATGCGCCGCCTTTTCCATGCGCACCTTGACAAGCTTGGCGTTAGGCGTAACGCCGACTTCCTTTTTAAAACTGGAAGTCAGATAGCTCTCCGATACGTTCAAATCCTCCGCCAGGGACTGGAAGCTGATTTCATGCGCGTAATCATGATAAATGAAGTACATCACGCTCTGTACCAGTGCGCTGAACTTTCTGTCCTGCGATTCACGGATCGCACGGCAGTAATTGCGCACGGTTGCCTCTTTGATAAGATAAACCTCGTTCGCACTTCCGGCCCGCATGAAGGAAAAAGTGGCCTCCTTGGCGATACTGTCAACGATCAAGGGTGGAAGCCCAGCCTGGGTTGCGGCGTGACGAGCCGTGGTACAGGCAACGGCGGCGCCGATCCGTTCCCGTTCCAGGGAGCTATTTTGCTTGAGATAGGCGACGTCCCCCTCCATGATGTGCAGACAGTGGATGGCCTGGCGGGAATTGCCCCTCTGAATATTCTCCACGAATTCCCGCTCGCTGGTATACCGTCTTTCCAGTAGGGTGCTGTGGTGCTTGCGCCCAATCTCCTTGTTCTCCTCCGACTGTTCCGGTGAGGCGCCGTATTCGATCTCCCGGATTATTTTACCTGTCTCATCCGGATTGACGATCTGAATAAACGCAGTGATGATGTTCTGCGCTTCCAGCAGCTGCAAATGTGGAAACGAGCCGCAGTAAGCGAGGAGCTGATTCTCATCGATACTCTGAATGGCATACTCCTTCAGGATCGACCGCACGGCGAACTCCGATGGCACCTCCGGGCAGAAGGGGCCAAAAACATAGGGTATCCCGGCCACTGAAAAAAGCGCGAAGTAAATCGAAAAAAGATCGTTCACAAGGTAGATGAGGCCGGGGTCAAGATTGTCACAGGCAAGGTTCAATACCTTTTCGTTCAGATAGTACTGCACGGAGTGCAGCCGGTTTTTGGCGCAAAACTCATTGATAACGCGGCGATTGACCAGCGCTGTCAGCTCCGCATGATAAAGGCTGAAAATCATGTTTCTGGCGGTATCGCTGCGAACATCCTGGATATTTTGCAATTGGGTCGCTTCCATTCAAGATCATCTCCTTTGTGCATTATAAAACAGTTACCGGTGCAATTCAAGCCCACCATGCTGTCATTGGCATATTTCACCGCTCTTTGCTGCATGTCCGAAACGCTGGACACAGCGCTACGATTTTTTACTAATCTCGCGGGAATTGTTCTAACGCCATAAACGCGAAAAATGGTATTCTCTGTACAACAAAGCAAAAGCAAGCGTATTTAGCCCAAAAGGAATTACCCCATCCATACAAGAAGAGGAGGAAAGCGAATGGCACAGGACAAAGAGGTGCTGCTGGAAGTCAAAGACATGTGTAAAAACTTTGGCGCGACAGTGGCGCTCAACCATGTGGACTTCGTCGTCAAACGCGGAGAGATCCGCGGCCTGATCGGCGAAAACGGCAGCGGCAAGTCCACGGTATCTTCCATCATCTCCGGAATGCAAAAGGCGACCAGCGGCAGCATGGTTTACAAAGGCGAGCCATGGAACCCGGCTTCCACGCTGGAGGCGCAGGACAAAGGCATCTGCATGATCGTGCAGGAGGCCGGCACCATCCCCGACATTCCAGTTGCAGACAATATTTTCCTCGGTCATGAGGCGAAGTTCTCCAAAGGTCCCTTTGTCAACCACACTCGCATGATCAAGGAAGCGCAGGAGCTTCTGGATCGCCTCGGCATCGACATTGATGCCTCCATGCGTACCGGGCGCTTAAGCATGCAGCAGTGCAAGTTGGTGGAGATCGCCAAGGGTATGTACTGGAACCCGGAGATCTTCATCGTCGACGAAACCACAACGGCTCTCTCCCAGTCCGGGCGTGAGCTGCTGTACCGCCTGATGCATGAGCTCTCCGGCAACGGCAAGGCGGTGCTTTTCATAAGCCACGACCTGGACGAGCTGATGGAGCAGTGCGACGCGGTTACGGTACTGCGCGACGGCGTAATCATCGGCTCCCTCAACAAGGATGAGTTCGACCCGGACGTGATGAAAAAGATGATGGTCGGCCGCGAGGTCAAGGGCGACTATTATCGCAGCGACTATGATCCCTACTCCGACGAGGTTGTACTCAAGGCCGACTGTATCACCACTCGCCACGATCTGATGTGCTTTGATCTGGAGCTGCACAAGGGCGAGATCCTCGGCATCGGAGGTCTGTCCGAGTGCGGAATGCACACGGTGGGCAAGGCGCTCTTCGGCGCGGAAAAGATCCTCGACGGTAAGGTCACCGTGGGTCCCAACCATGTGGTGGTCAAGGACCCGGAGACGGCCATCGCCAACTCCATTGGCTATACCTCCAAGGACCGCGATCAAGAGTCACTTGGTCTGGCAGGCTCCATCCGCGACAACATCGCCTCCACCGGTTACCTTGTCAACCGCGTCTTCGGGCCCATCATCTCCTTCTCGAAGGAGAAGAAATACGTGGACAAGGAAATCCGCGATCTGTCCCTCAAGTGCGCCTCCCAGTACCACGGGGTCAATACCCTGTCGGGCGGCAACAAGCAGAAGGTGGTTTTCGGCAAGTGGATCGGCGCCAACTCCCAGATTCTGATCCTCGACTGCCCTACCCGCGGCATCGATATCGGTGTCAAGGCATCCATGTACCAGCTGATCTACAAGTTCAAAAAGGAAGGGCGCGCGATCCTGCTCATCAGTGAAGAGCTGCAGGAGCTGATCGGTATGAGCGATCGCATTCTCATCATGAAGGACGGCCAGATTTCTCATGAGGTTATGCGCAGTGAGAATCCCACTGAAAACGACCTCATTGAATACATGATCTAAGGGGGGATAACAGTATGAATAAAAAACTCACACTGATCACGGAAAATCGCTGGTTTAACCGTCTGCTCTCCCCTGCAATGCTGATTCTGCTGGTGCTGATCTTCTCGGCAGCCACCGGCGGGCGCTTCGCAAATGCCCGCAACCTGCGCATGGTGTTCGACCAGGCGCTGGTGGTGGCGACCGTGGCCACCGGCGCGGTCTTTATCTTCGCGACCGGCAACGTAAACATCTCCATGGGTGCGGCCACTGCGCTGATCGCCACTATCGCCGCCCAGGCTTATCTCAACACCAACTCCGTAGCGGTGATGATGCTGGTCGCAGTCGCGGTCGGTATCGTGACGCTGGGGATCATGGCTCTGCTCTCTACGGCGCTCAAAGTGCGCGTGCTGTACATCACGGTTGTCATGATGACGCTACTGTCCTCCCTGCAAAAGGGCATCCTTGGCTCATCTACCATCCAGATTCCCTACGCAGTGACAAGCGGACTCAAGAATGCGGGCGTCCCCTACATTATCTTTATCTGCTTCTTCCTCTTCTGCATGATCCTATTCCATTTTACCGCCTTTGGCAGAAAGCTGCGCTATATTGGTATCAACGATCTGTGCGCAGAGCTAACCGGCTTTAAGAAGAGCCGTTACCTGTTCTTCGCCTTCATTGTAGCCGGCATTGGGGTGGGTCTTGGCGCGGTCATGACCATCATCCGCAGCGGCTCCATCACCACGGATACCGCAGCAAGCCTCAATATGGACTGCATGCTGGCCATCGTGCTCGGCGGCATGTCCGCCTTCGGTGGAAGCCGTTCCTTCACCTACTCTGCCATTGTCGGCGCCGTGATGGTCACCGTGCTCAACAACGGTCTGCAAATGATCGGCGTGAGCAACATGATTCTCCAGGCAATCCGCGGCGTAATCTTCATCCTTCTCCTTATCATGAGCCAGAAGCGTCCCCAGGGTCTTCCGTCCCGTGAAGGCTGATACGCAGATACCTGTAATACACGACTTACCATACAAAATAAAATCATACTTGGAGGATAACAAAATGAAATTTCGCAAGCTTATCGCGGCCGTCCTTCTGATGGCCATGGCTCTCGCACTCTCCGCCTGCGGCGGCAGCCAGTCTGCTCCCGCCGCCACCCAGGCCCCCGCCGCCGAAGCAAAGCCCGCTGAGGCTGCCGCGCCCGCCCAAGAGGGTTACTCCCACAAGAAAGTCGCTTGGGCCACCAATCAGGTCACTGAATCCTTTGTTCTCATGAAGAACGCCTTCGATAAGGTGATCGGCCCCGCGTTGAATATTGAGTTTATGTACTCCGAGGCGCTCAGCGACGCCGGCGCTCTGACCACTTTCATTGAAAACGCTTACGCCAGCGGCTGCGAGGGCGTGATCGTCGACCTCTCCAATTCCATCGACCAGGGCGCTGCTGTCGCCAATGACCTCGGCATGTACTACATTGGCATCTCCTCCGCCGACTCCAAGGAGAACTACAACTTGCCCTACTATGTCTCTGTCGTCGGCGCTTCCGCTGCTGGCTATGGCTCCTCCTACGCTGAAGCTATCAACTCCGTCGTCGGCGACGGTGCCGAGCACAGCATTATGATCCTCTCCGGCGCTGCCGCCTACGGCGCCACCTCCTTCATTGAGGGTACTGCCGGGTCCCTGCGCGCTCTGCAGCAGGTCTACGGCCTGACTTATGAGAAGGACATCAATGAGATCGCCACCTGCTCCACCCAGATTGACGCCGTCAATGACAATGGGGTCAAGATCACGGTTATTCCCGGTTTGGGCAACGACCTGACCAACACCGTCTCCCCGCTTCTCCAGACAGGTGAGTATGACGTCGTCGTCGGCACTACCGATATTTACTCCAACCTGAGCGTCGCGGTAGACGAGGTCGAGAAGACCACCGGCAAGAATATCCGCTTTATCAGCCGCAACGTCTTCTCCGACACCATGAGCACTGCCATGAATGCCAAGGATTCCACCGGCAATCCTGTTGTGGACGCCATTGTCTGCCAGGGCACCTATGAGCACATCTCCAGCGTCCTGCTGCTGCGCAACTGCTTCGACGGCCATGTCGATCAGATGCGTGACGGCGACCGCTGCAGCCGCGTCAGCGGCATGCCCCCCCTGGTCATCACCAGTGCTGAGGACTACAATGCTCTTTCCAGCGATACCATGCCTTACTCCTTCGTCCCCGTGGATGATATTCTTGCTATGACCAGTCTCAAGAATCCTGAGGTCACCTGGAAGGATATCGACACCTACGGTGCCGATCTCAATACCCAGACCATTCTCGAGAAGGTCGCCTGATTCCAACGAAAGTGTCTCTCCCCGGCATCTCTGCCGGGGAGAGGATGAGAAAAGTGTTTTCGATCGAAAGGAGCGCATATGAAACGGACAAGCAGCACTGTAAAAATCTTTAAGGGCGTGGCGATTACGCTGGTCCTCCCGCTCCTGATGTTCTGCATCATGGAGCTGCTGGTACACGCCAGCACAGGAAAGCACCTGTTCAAATCGGTTCTGGACGTGCGCAATCTCATCCGCGGCTCCGGTATCTCTGCGGCTGTGGCTTTTGCGCTCTCCATGAACTTGACCTCCGGCCGTATGGATCTCTCCCTGGGAGCACAGCGCGTCGCAGGCACCATTGTGGGCGGCCTCGCAGCGCAGGCGCTTGGACTCACCGGTATCTGGTATCTTGTCTTCGCTATCGTGTTCGGCCTCATTTTTGGCGGGCTGGTTGGTCTGGCCTTTGTAACTTTCCGCGTTCCGCCTATGGTTCTCGGTATCGGCATGGCCTGCATTCTTGAGTGCGTGGGCTTCGCCCTGTCCGATGGTATCGGCCTTAAGATCGTCGGTGTGCCCGGCACGGCGATCCTCTCAAACGCGAGCTTCACCATCGTTGTGATCGGTATCATGGTAGTGTTCATGCTGGTTCTGATGACCTACACCCGTTTCAGTTACAACTTCCGCGCAGTGCGCGGTTCCCAGCAGATTGCCCGCAACTCCGGCATTGATATCTTCAAGAATGTTGCCCTCTGCTATACTATTGCCGGCGCTCTCGTGTGTATCTCAGGTGTGCTGGACAGCGCCTTCACCGGCTCCATGAACGCCTCTATGGGTCTGACCAGCAATGGCTCTGTCATGTCCAACATGTTTGCCATGATGATCGGCTGCACCTTCCTCTCTCGCTACATCAACCAGGCGGTCGGCATTATCTCTGCTGCCGTGACGCTCCGGATCTTTGCCATGGGCCTCACCGCATTCAATGTGTCTGACGCAGTCGCAAGTTGCATCAACATGGCTCTGTTCATCGCTTTCCTCGTATGGCAGGCCAACCAGAATGTGTTCGCTCAGCGCCGCTACGATCAGGAACGCATCGCCCAGGCACAGGAAATGAGAAAGGCGCGGGCAATGGCCTGAATCAAATCATTGAAAGTGCCGCCGTTAGCTATTTTATAAAAGTATAGAGATAATTCCACAAAAGGTTGAGAAGACTGTCAGATATAAATATGGGCGCGGGATAAAACCCGCGCTCGTTCTCAAAAGGAGGCGCTTTTCATGACCCCGGAAGCCGAGCAGCGCAGACGCTACAAGCCGAACTATACCGGCATGACGGTAAACTCTTATCCTGTCTGGGCAGGGACACACCCCGCTCGGCAAATACCGAGACTTTATCAGAGAGATTCTGAACTGGTTGGAGGACGCGAACTGATGATGAACCACTCTTATCTGGGAGGTAAACAGCTTGGTTTCTTTGGAACAATTTGAAAAACGGCACGATTACCTGATTTGTATAGATTCAGACGGCTGTGCTGTGGACACCATGACGGTCAAGCACAAACACTGCTACGGTCCCTGCATGGTAGCTGAGTGGAACCTTGAGCCCTGGCGCCAGCAGATTCTCACGCTCTGGGACGAAATCAATCTCTATAGCATGACGCGCGGCATCAATCGTTTCGATGCCCTGACGCTGGCTCTAAGGGAGATTGACAAACAATATACAAGGATCGACGGCATCCCGGAGCTGACTGCTTGGACAGAGGCTGCTCCTAAACTGTCCGAAAGCGTATTGGAGACCGAGCTCAGGCATAACAGCGCGCCAATTCTCCAAAAAGCGCTGCGCTGGTCGTATGCGATAGACCGCGCCATCCTTGAGCTTCCCTGGGAACTGCGCGGAGCCTTTCCCGGCGTAAAAGAGGGGTTGCGGGCAGTCCGTTTTTGGGCTGACGTGGCTGTGGTTTCCTCGGCCAATCACCGCGTAGTGGAGGAGGAGTGGCGGCATTACGGCATTGAGGACTGCGCCGATGTCCTGCTGAGCCGGGAAGCCGGAAACAAGCTTCAGTGTGTCGCAGCGCTCAGGACTCTGGGTTATAGCGAAGATCACATCCTGATGGTGGGAGATTCTCCTTCCGACCGCATGGCGGCAGAGATGAACGGCGTGCTGTTCTATCCCATCCTCGCTCGGCACGAGCCGGAGAGCTGGGCGAAATTCCCTGAGGCTGCCGAACGCATGAGAGGCGGCGACTATTGGGAGTACGGTCAGCGCATGGGAGAAAAATTCCTTGTGAATCTTGTCAGCGAAAGCCCTGCCGCAGTTATGCCCGCACAGGCATGATTTTGGATAGTGGTGGCCGCGGGTTTTCTCACATCAGTGTTTGTCAAGTTTGTTTACAATGGTTTCCGATAAATAAAGACGATGTTATCTGTATCCCATGCCATATGAATTCCAATACTTTGAGGACTGAAAACTATGAGTCAGGATATGAAAAAGCACCTCACCATTTTCTTCTCTGCTCTTGAACATGAGCGGCTCTTAGGGATGCTTTGCAGAGATAATCCATCAACAGAGTTGATGAGGCGGTATATGGAAGCAAAAGAGGTCACCGTTCGTTACCGTCAGAACTGTTTAAGGTATTATAAAAACACAACATGAGTAACAGTTATGTGATGTTATACGGAGGCTTGCATGGAAGATTCTTTGCAGCAGTCTGCTTGGGTAAAATGCCCAGTTTGTCGTAATAAAACCCGAACAAAGATTCTCCCTAAAACAGTTCTAATCAATTATCCATTATACTGCCCGGTATGTAAACAGGAAAGAATAGTAACAATCATAAACCAGCAATTGACGCTGAGCTCAGAGCCAGACGCATAAACAGCAGGGCACCTCAAAACCGTGGTGCCCTGCTATTTATATTGCTGATATTATCTGTAATGATCTGACAGAAGCGAGAATACATTGACAGATTGGAATCAACGCTTGGATCTCTTCCTCTGAACACCCATCCAGAGCAACCTCCAGCTCCGTAATTGCCGGTGTTTTCATCTGTAGGTTTGGAAAGAACACTTGGTTTGTATCCATCTTGAAAAATTGAAAAATTTTGATCAGCGTTTCGAACTTTGGATTATTGTCTTTGCAGTTTTCAATATTCATGATGGTGCGGGTATCTACGTTGATAGCAGCAGCAAGCTGTTCTTGCGTGAGTCCGTTTTTCTTGCGCGCTGATTTCAAGTAACGCGCCAGAGCTGCCAAGTACTCTGCTATATCGGATTCTGTCGAGCAATCTTTCAATGCGATTCACCTCGACATCATTCTACATTACAGGCATATAATTATGAATATCAACAGGATTCATATTAATATGCTATTACACTACATATCAACATGAATCTCTATAGGAGGATAAGAATACCACGAAAGAATCGGGTACCATGAATTTCACTTCACAGAACCCGATAACTGGATTAACGGATGTGAACTGAGTTTCACATCCATTTTTTGTTGCCGTTGTCGCTCGCCCCCGCTTTTGAGATTTTCCCATTTTCAAAATCTCAAAAGACAGGAGGACTGCCAAATGGCAGAGAAAAAGTATTACATTCGAGTGCCCGAGGCGCTCGTGGAAGTCACGGAAGATGTATATACGGCATTCTGGACAATGGATCGCCACGCCAAGACGTTGGAGGAAAAGGACACGCGCAACCATGTGTTCTCTTACGACGCCCTCGATACAGATGATATGCTTGGCGCGGAATTGTTCCCGGATCAGTCTGCGTCGAGTATGGAGGATCAGGTCATCGCTGAGATGATGGCCGCGAAGCTGAGGCGGTGCATTGCTCTGTTGCCGGAGGAAGATCAGAAGCTGATCCAGGCGATCTATTATGAGGGCGCGTCAGAGAAAGATACCGGCAACCTGTTCGGCATTTCGCAGAGAGCAGTCAGCAAAAGACTGCATCAAATTTTGCGAAAGTTACAAAATTTAATCAATCGGTAAAATTTCGGTTCTACAAATACCTCTGAACTCGGATAAGTAGTGAGGGGCTTTTTCTCCCCTCACTGCTCCTTGACAAGTTCAGATCCGGCAGCTAAATAACGTCAGCAGAGAAGCGAGCGACGCGGAGGGTACGCCAAGACCACCTGTGCGGGACAACGATCCCGCATCAAATGAACGGCAACAAGGTGTCGAGCGGTTCAGCCCATCCAAAAGCGGCCCCGGCAGGCCGTTTTGCTAAGACCTTCTCTGCCTACAATGGTACCCCTGCTCAGCCTAAGCCTCACGCGAAGGGAGCAGCTCGGAGAGATCCTCGGAGGGGTGAGATT
>JAEEGL013178878.1_pt1 | contig 10724 bp, 11 predicted proteins | sample 9134231 | NCBI WGS metagenome assembly JAEEGL01 (sample SAMN16246548, study PRJNA631951) | gut metagenome | biome: gut microbiome; feature: rumen; material: fiber-attached | host: Bos | place: Iran: Karaj | collected 2018-10 | reverse complement strand
TTCAATGAAAAAATATAAAATCTGGGAATCTCTTGTTTACTCGATGTTTTTTCCTTAGCAACATACGTTTTATCTATTTTTATTTCATTTATTACGCTATCTTTATAAAAAAATATATTCATAAAGAAAATCGCTACCACAACAGCTATTAAAATAATAATTATACTGATTTTTCTCTTATATTTTGGATTGAAAATCTTTTTCAAGCCTATCAACCTCTTTTTTATAGTTCTTTGAGTATTCCCGCCTAAATTCTTCTATCAATTTATAGTTCCTGCTTTACAAATCGCTGTACCAATTCGTTCTCCATTAACCCATATATCAGTTCTTCCATTATCTTCTTTATACTCAATTGTTTCACCATGGCCTCTTTTTCCAAATTTGAAGAATAAGATCAAGCCATCATACTTTCTTACCAACTCACATCTAGCAATACCGCTTATTAGTTTTACAACATACATTATTATTAGCGTCACAACCCAAAGTTTTGTTGCAAATTCGATATTAATTCCAAGTATAGAGCCCGCGATTGACATAAAGCATAGCAATAATCTCCTGTTCATCTAAAATATTTTTAAACAACTATGCTTCTACACTTTGCTGTGCTCCATCTGTTTCATCTATTATTGTAATTCCATTTTCTCTATATTCATCTAGATATTTACCTTTAATCGGCCTTTTACCTAATTTAAAATCATCCAATGTTATCAGATACTTATTTCCTTCACATTTTGTAGCTTTTATCTGTATATCACCTAAATTACCTGATTTTCTTCCTCTAAGCTTTGTGTAAGTTACTAAATCTTTATCATAAATCGTAAGTCCATAACATTTCATAATCTTTATTACAACTGTCCATACGAAATAACCAACCACGCATAAATCGCCATAGAACTCCCATTCATCCGTCATATTTCCTGTTGCAGCGACTAAAACATAAACAAAATAATATATTAATGATATACATTTTAATATCAGTACAGTAGCTAAAGCTTTTGACGGTATAATCAAATTAATTTTCTTTGTAGCAAATCCATATTCGCTTTTTTTCATTATTGGTTTACCAGTCAATGCATGCTCTATCAATTTTACACACTTAATAATTCCTATGGCTGTTACTACTTCAACACCAATAAAAAGAATACATTCGCCTGGCCCCCAAAATAACATTTCGTATATTTCTATTGGAATGCTCGCACAAATTGGAATTGTTAATATAGGTCCCCCAATAAATACTCCTACTAAAAATGTAAAATATATTGAGGCAATTCCCAATATTGATTCTTTCCTTGTTATAATCACCACTTTCTTATCAACAAATGTTATTAACGGCAAGAATATTCCTCTCGACATCAGGTCTATCATATATTCTATCCCACAAGTACATACTAAAAATAATAAAAACTCTGAAAAATAATACATTTTCCTATATAACTCCTACTCTGTCTAATCGATAACACATTCTTTAATATAGTTATACCTTGCCATGATTCGTCGCTCTAAAACATCTGTCTTTTTAACTAAATAATCCGTAAAAATATATGATGTTGTGCCAGTTGACAAACCTATAGAATTTGAAACTGATATCAACTGGTTTAATGAGTCATGAACATATCTCAGATATAATAATTAATATAAACACTTATACACGCAATCTGAATTATTCTGTATTACTTCTATCACTTTATCCTGATTTTCAAAAGCAGGTATTGTAAAGTAAATCTTCTTATATCTAACTAAAAATATAGAATTTCCCCATCTGCCCAGTAGTTGAACCACCTATTCCAAATGTTGTTCCTAAACCTTTTAATGTTGCTTGAATCCCAAAAGGAGCTCCATTTTTTGCTAATAGTTCTTTGCGTATTTCTGTTTAAATTCTTCAATGCTTTGTGGGATACTTTTATTTTCTTCACTTGAAAATAAATACTTGATCTGATAATCACCATATTCTTCAATATAGTAATAAGATTGTTTGTCCTTAATTACAGATAATTTCGCATCCTTTTTTTCCAAATGGATTCCTTCCATATAATCATCAGGTTTTCTATTCACCCACTGATCATATGATGTGTACATAGCTATTGCATCATCCTTATAATCTAAGTCATATTCTTTCCCAGAAACTGTATAATTACCTACGGATATTTCTATCGGGCAAAATGCATAACTATCATACTCACCATCAGTTGAGTCAGGTTCATATAAATTATCCAATTGACTTTTGGGGTCTGGCATTAATGCCTGATCAGTGTATTTCACATATGTTCCATTATCTAATAATTCTAAATACCAATAAAAATCAGTGACATGCCCATCGTCTCCAATCATAGATATCTTATAAACTGTATTAACATCAATATGATTAACACTTCTTCCGTCACTAAATTTAAATAAACATAGCACCAATATACAAATTAAACCAATAACCACTAAAACATTAATATATTTTACTTTTAAACTCTTCATTTTGCTGTATCGCATTTCTATATATTTTTTTATTTGTCGTTATCATAAATTCTATTATCAAATTCCAAAGACATATATGGTTTATAAATCAACTAATTTCATCAAAGATATTTCAGATATTACCTCATTTTCAAATTTAACATCCACTATACAATCACCAAACAAATCATAGTAATTCCACATTTCAACGCTATTATCCCATAAAAACTTCTCGTGTCTTAAAATTTTCTTTGAAATCTCAGGGTAATATGCATCACGTTCAATACCGCATCTTATCACATCATTATCACTTTCATCGTACAAAAAAAGCCCATACAATTCCAACAAGTCATAATAGTCAGATTTCTCCGATATTCCATAAATATATATACTATGATCCTGAACATTTTTTATCCTATCTAAGTAAACATTTCCATCTTTATAAATTGTAACTTCAATATCATCATTAATCTTAACTCCGTCCGAAAATTCTCCTTCAACATATCCTGTTATATCAGCGCCATACTCTTTTAATTCTGATACTGTTATTACATTTTCATTTGTATCGCAAAACACTATGCCATCAATAATTATTTGTTCCTTATATGAATCTCGCTTATAGAATTTGGCATTAATTATACTTGCATTTAAAAACGGATTTTTCATCGACATAATATATCCAAGCATCAATAATAATAGTAGAACAGCAGCAAAGCATATTATATATTTCTTATTAATGAATCTTTTTTGAAAACTCATCTTTCATAACCTCTACATTATACTTTAAATTGCATCTAGAAAATTTCTTAACACTCTTTCTGCATGTTTTCCAAACTGAAGATATGCCATATATGTTAATAAAAATGAAATAATTGCAAATCCTAAAGGAATCAATAACAAATATCCCCTCACTGTCACTAAACTTAATAATAAAATCAAAACAGCTAATACATCCGAAAATCCAGCTATAATGTACTTGTACATCATATTAAATGACTTCCGCAAATAGAAATTTGTTCCTGATTGATTTTCATCTTCCTCGTATTCCCATTTGTATACTATTCCGTCAAGTGGATTTCCCCAATCCAATTGAAACTCTGTTTTACCAAGACGTTTAAAATTCCAATCTTTTAATGGTTTTTCAAAAAAGAATCTTTCTTCCTTCATTTGTATTTTTTTATTTATAATAAAATAATCCGTATCACTATGCACTTGTAACACAATATGTCCTCCTTGCCATTTTCAGTAACTAATTCTTATTAATCACAGTATATAAGTAAACTCCAAAATCAAAGGCTATAATCAGCAAAATTATATCAAACACAACCAATGTAAAAACATTCGCATATTTATCTGTTATAAAACCAAACACAAAACGCCCACATATAATTCCTGCTATTGAAAAAAAATAAATTTGGTTATCACCTCTGGTTCTAACTTTATTTGCATTTTTATTGTTGGAATTCTTTTTACATAATAATCCTAGAATCACCATCAGAATTGAAAAGATACTTAGTAATAATATTTCTTTATCTTTTAATATAAAAAAACAAAATCGTAAATCAAAAAACACAAGAAACATTTTAAATATTATGTTTAAAGTAAATAAACCATCATATAATTTGTTGTCGCCTCTTAATAAATACTTATATAGTAATAATCCAAATGAAATTATTAATGATATTATGTACATTATTGCGAAAATAGATATGTACATTGGTTGCATATCTTCCACTATATCCATCAAAACAGAAAAAAAAGCAATTACAAACATCAGTATTTCTGTACCTAATTTATTTTTTCCCAATTCCATCGCATAACTGCGCCTCCATACGAATTTATTTTATCTAGTATATCATCTTTAACTTCAGCTCTTCTTGTCCTTCCCCTATCATTCTTTTCTATATCCACCTTATAAGTAATCGCTAATCCTACAGAAAATCCAACTACTGCACCTGCAACTGTTCCTACGCCTGGAAAAACTTTAAATCTTAATTACTTTTCCTCTCAACATACTTAGCTAATTCTTTTGCAAATCTATCTACTCCATCATATGTCTGACTATGATATACATATTCTTTTCCAGCTATAACTATATTAAGTTGATCTCCTAATCTACCATTTTGATTTCTTTTTAATTCTTTAAATTTGTAATCACTGACTTCTGAAAAATCATAAGTTCTTTTTTTAAAACCTTTTGTAACTACCAATTGATTATTTTCAATTGCAATGCTTGATGTCATAAGAGCACCAAGCAAATAAATCAACACTCCAGAAATTCCTAATACCAATAGAAGTATCCCAAGTTTTTCAATAAACTCTAAAGCAGTTTTTATTGGAAGGAAAAACTTAATTGAAGTAATCACATAAATAGTTGCAACTGTAAAAAAACCTTGTTTAAGCATCCAACCTTTTTTTCTTTTTATCATTCGTATTTCACACTCCTATCCATAAATCTACGATATGAAGGATGATTTTCTCCCATATAGTTATCCCACACCTTCACTTCAATATTCTCATCAAATAGCCATTCCCTTACTTTGTCAAAGTTTTCATCATAATCTAAATAAATATCAATCGGATGATCCTTGTCATCATTTATAAAGAAAACAATTGCATCTGAATAATATCCTTTTTCCACAGTACACTGCGGATAAAATTTGCATTCAGTAATCTCTTTTTTATCTATTACTCTTTCCTCGTTTTTATAAATACTTTTAAATTTACCTTTTTCAAATTGGTAAACTGTCTTTTTTATTTTTTCTCTAGGAAGATATACTCCCAATGCAAATCCAAATAGAGCTATACAAGATAAAATTAAAAATATAACTCCTCCCATTTCATCCTCAATTAATAATTTGGGAATAGCATAAATACAAGCTACTAATCCAAATAACGTCATAGCAACACTTAAAAAAACCATTTGATACCATATTTTATTATATTCTTTTTTCTTTTTTACAATAAACATAGCAAGTCTCCTACTTTATCCGCAAAAAATTCTGCAACTCCAGCAACTGTAATTCCAATACCAATTGCTTCTTTATGTTCCTCAATAAACTTAGGACACAATCCATTTAAATCTACATAACTATGTACAAAATTAATATTCAATTACATCTGTTTTTTCTCTAAGAACAGATGTAAACTCATCAAGATCTGGATACTCCGTACTATTAAATTTATAAATTTTATTTCCAATACAGAAATTTAACTGATTTCCATAATTGCCTGAATGATCTTTCACGCTTTCCTTATATTCAATATTTGTAACGTCTTTTTGTAAATTATATTCTTTAACTCTTCCTACTTTTTTTATCTCCAATTTATCATCTACTACTGTTAATTCTATTGATAATAATGCACCTAATCCATATGCAGCCAATCCAGATAATGCTATAACAATCAAAGCAACCATTATCTTCTCCATTAGCTGTCCTAATGAATTTATCGGAAAAACATATTGGCAATAAATCAAACCAAATATTGTTATTGTTGAGATAAAACCTCTTTTAAGCACCCAATTTTTATTTGTTTTAATTGTTGCTTCACTTCCAACCTTATTGTTTTTTTTCTTAAATGATGGCACCTTCTTTTCCATAGGCTCCGCCTTTAAAAAATACTGGTAAGACGGATCTTTCTCTCCAAGACAATACTTGTTAGATGGATCAGTAAACGCCTCGATTTTGATTCCATTTTCTAATAACCAATCTCGTACAGAATAAAATTCATCATTAAATTCCTTGTAAATAATAATAGGTTTTAACTCATTTCCATTTATAATAAAAGCTATTGCATCTGAATACATCCCGTGAAATACTTTAGATTGAGACAAAAAAACACATTTTACCGATGAATCAAAAGGTATTTTTCTTTTTATCTTTTTTGTATTTCTAATAATCAAAGATTGATTTTCAAAAATATACTCATTTACAGCTTCATTATAAAAGCGTCGAACATAATGAAAACATATAACATTAATAGCCCCCGTTGCAATAATCATACCAACCAAGTCGCTAACGCTTCTATATGTATACTGTTGAACAAATAAATAAAAACATAATATAATAAAGGCCATTCCACATCCACCCATAAGTGTCACACCTGTCCAGCACTGTTTTTTATATTCTTCATTTCTTTTTGAAACTAACATATTATTTCTCCCAATTATCTAGTCAAATAATCACATATACCATCTTCTTAAATCATAAGTATAATTCTTTGTTACATCTCCAGTTGTTTCTGCAAGCAACTGAACTTTTTTACTTTTCAACTAAAATATCAATCGTACAATTATATTCTTTCAATTTATCTGTAATCTCAATAAATAAGTCTATTTCTTCTTGTGTCATTATTTCAGTTTCAAGAACCTTTTTCTTTTTAAAACCTTTCTTATTATTTGTTGGTACATAGACATATTTAAATGGAAAATCTCCACTCTTTAATCCGAAGCATGGCAAGTCTCCATTTGAAATATGTTGATAACGCTGAATTATGTGGTCTGGATTATTATCAATTTCCTGTTGAATGCGTTTTTCAAAACATCCCAACCCACGGTTAGCATTTTCAATTCTAAAACATCCCTTTGTTGTACAATACTTTGTACTCGGGCCAATCAAACCATAAACAACTTTATTAATATCAGAAATATAATAAACTCCTGTTAAAATAAAAAACTTATATATTCTAATTTCATCACCGCATACTCTTTTTTCCCAAAAACCAGGAATCACTAATAATATGCATACTACAGGTATTATTGATGCAATAACTGCAAAAAATAATGATATATTATTTGCATGCTGCATCCTGCAGCCAATAATTATAATACTCCACATAATAACCCATACTACTAACAATGGCCATTCAGTCAAATCCTGTTTTATTACAAAATTATTTATATTTAATTTTGACTCTTTCTTTTTTCTTTTTGCCTGATTCCTCATACAAATAATAGAAATTACAGCAGGCAGTATAAACATAAGCAAATAATCTTTTATTATTATTTCAATAATTTTTATCATCATAATCTCCAAACAATATTTAAAACGCGTGTCCATTTACTTAACTATGCTACAATTTAACCCAACCTTTTTTATATGCAATTTTCTGTAAAAGATATGCGTTTTCATAATATAGATTTAATTTAAGACTTGGTTTTTGACTATCTTTTCCATATAGAAGCAAATATGATACATTATCATTCTCAATTATTTTTGCACTTATTACATCCGAAAAATTTATTTTGTATTTTTTTAATATGCTATTAATGCATAAAGAATCCTCATGTATTTGTATTTTAAATACATAATGATAAAGCAAATTTAATATAGCAAATATTGTAAATAACAAAAATCCTACGATTACTATTATTTCCTTTGTAACTACTCCAAGCACTAGAGTTCCAGCAAATACCACCAAACCAATAATACTAAGTATTCGCTGATATTTTGCTGGGCGAATAATATTTTCAACATTATTATTTCTTTTTATTTCTGAGCAATTATCTGATAGCCAAAATAAAATATCATGTGCATACATAAAATCAAATTTATATGTCTTTTGATTATTTAAATATAATCTAACGCCATTATCGTGGGTCATTTCATATGAATTTATCTCATCACTTGATATGCATATGTTTTTCCCCCAATAATTCCTATACACTATTTTATTTTTTGTTATAGTTATTTTCCAAGCAGAAAACATAATGCTAATTGCAAGCCCTATTGCTAAGAATACGCCTATTATTATTGTCACAATAATTCTATCATGTCCTTCAACATTTGATGGGAAGCTGAACCCAATCAATGAAACTATTAAAAATACAACATTTGCAAAAAAGCATACTAATGATGCCCTCTTTTTATTATATTCAATCCCTATATTTTCAATTTCATTTGTCTTTCTGTCAAAAAGCAGTTTAGGAATTATAATTTTTAAAATACTAAATATTGCAACATATACTATTGTTTTTATTATTAATTTATAACAGTCCATCGAATTGCTCGCTTTCATTAAATTATTCACCTAAAACGTTTTCAAAACTATTTTAGTATATCACTCCACTAAAATCATTCCAAGCCCATTTGTTCACAATATTATCGTTTTTGACACTTTATGTTACTAGACACATTTTCTAATACAATAAAAACACCTGCCACAGAACTAAATCATTCCATAGCAGGTGTTTCACAACATCTTATTAAATTATTTTCAAAAATTATTTTGCAAGATGCATCATGATCTTGTTGCTTCTATTTACAAATGCTGTCATTGCTTCTGGAGCAAGTGGTTGATTTGCAAGAACTGCCAAATCATAAAGCTGCTGCGCAAACATTTCTACATTTTCACCATCAGCATGCTCAAACATATATTTAACCAACTCGTTGTCAGCATTAAGAACTAATGTCTCATCTCCGCCGAACATTCCAGGGTCCATACCCATCATGCTATACATTCTCATCATATCCTGCATACGGCGTCCTTCCTCAGAAACTGTAAGCATAGATGACACATCCTTGTTCTTCAACTTCTGAACGCTAACCTTGAGGTTATCCTTATTCAACGCTTTCTTAAACAACTCACTGAGAGCATCCTGTTCATCCTTCAACTCTTCCTCGGATGTTTCCTCTACAAGAGTGTCTGTGATGTCAGCGTCAATTCTCAAGAATTTGTAATCCTGATTTCTCTGCTCAAGCTGTGTGATAAATGATGAATCAATTGCATGATCCAATACTACTGCATTCATGCCCTGCTCTTTGAACAGGTTTATGTACTGTGACTGCTGCTGCATATCAGTTACATAATATACCGTCTTTCTCTTATCTGTATCATCATTTTCATCATTCTCTTTATTGTCGGCATCTTCAACTACCTCAGCATCTACCTTGTTGCCATCTTCATCAGTAGCATTTTCCGAATCATCCTTAACAGGTGCAAGAAGTTCTGGCAATGTCACATATTTATCATCAATGTCCTTAAAGAGAATGTAGTCATTCATCTTGTCGCAGAACTTCACATCCTTCAGGCAACCGAACTTGATAAATGGGCTGATGTCATCCCAATATTTCTCATAGCTTTCCTTATCTGTCTTGCACATACCAATGAGCTTATCAGCAACCTTCTTGGTGATGTACTCAGAAATCTTGTTTACAAAACCATCATTTTGCAAAGCAGAACGAGATACATTCAATGGCAAATCAGGGCAATCAATTACACCCTTGAGAAGCATCAGAAACTCTGGAATAACTTCCTTGATGTTGTCTGCAATAAATACCTGATTGTTATAAAGTTTAATTGTGCCCTCAATTGAATCATACTCTGTGTTGATCTTTGGGAAATATAAGATACCCTTCAGGTTAAATGGGTAATCCATATTCAAATGAATCCAGAACAAAGGCTCTTTGTAATCGTTGAATACCTTGCGATAGAATTCCTTGTATTCGTCATCTGTGCACTCGCTAGGTGTCTTGGCCCAAAGTGGATTAGTGTCATTAAGTGGACGAGGACGCTTTACAATTTTCTTCTTGTCCTTGGCTGGTGATACTTCAACCTGTTCCTTGGTTCCATCCTCATTTTCCTTCTCTTCGTACTTGGCATCCTCATGAATGTCCTCTACAACCTTGTCTGTGTCAAGAAGGTCAGCAGCATCGATTGTCTCATACTCCTCTGGAGCATTTGCCTTGCTAAGATAAATCTCTGTTGGCATAAATGAACAATATTTCTCAATAACCTCACGAGCTCTATACTCATTTGCAAACTCCAGGCAATCCTCATTCAAGAACAATGTAATCTTGGTTCCGACCTCAGCCTTGTCACCTTCTGACATCTCATATTCTGTACCGCCATCGCAGTCCCAATGAACTGGCTTAGCACCTTCTTTATAAGACAATGTATCGATTGTAACCTCATCAGCTACCATAAATGCTGAGTAAAATCCTAAACCGAAGTGACCGATAATCTGATCATCATTGGCCTTGTCCTTATATTTCTCAATGAAATCTGTAGCACCAGAGAAAGCAATCTGATTAATGTACTCGTCAACCTCTTCCTCTGTCATTCCAAGACCATTATCAATAAATGTCAAAGTCTTGTTCTCAGGGTCAACCTCTACCTGAATCTTCGCTTTATAATCTGCTGGGAGTTCATACTCTCCCATCATATCTAACTTCTTCAACTTAGTGATTGCATCGCAACCATTTGAAATTAATTCTCTATAGAAAATGTCGTGATCTGAATATAACCATTTCTTAATCACTGGAAAAATGTTTTCACTT
>JAEEGL012810230.1_pt1 | contig 10724 bp, 8 predicted proteins | sample 9134231 | NCBI WGS metagenome assembly JAEEGL01 (sample SAMN16246548, study PRJNA631951) | gut metagenome | biome: gut microbiome; feature: rumen; material: fiber-attached | host: Bos | place: Iran: Karaj | collected 2018-10 | reverse complement strand
TCCTGTAATTCCAAGTGAAGAAGAATTTCCTTATTCAATAAAAGTAGTATCAGAAAGATGAAGTTCAAATGGATCAACTTCTCAAGGAAGAATTTGTGCTTCAACTTTAGCATTAATGGATGCAGGTGTTCCTATTAGAAAACCTGTTGCAGGTATTTCTACAGGATTAATAACAGATGAAAATGATGAAAATCATTATATTGTAATAACTGATATTCAAGGAATAGAAGATTTCTTTGGAGATATGCATTTCAAAGTTGGCGGAACAAAAGATGGTATTACTGCTATTCAAGTTGACATTAAAGTAGATGGTCTATCATATGATATAATAGCAGAAGCATTTGAAAGAACAAGAAAGGCAAGAGCTTATATTTTAGATGAAATAATGCTAAAACAATTACCTGAACCTAGAAAAGAAATATCACCATATGCTCCAAAAATTATACATATGCAAATTAATCCAGATAAAATTAGAGATGTTATTGGATCTGGTGGAAAAGTTATTAATAAAATAATTGAAGAAACTGGTGTTAAAATTGACATTGAAGATGATGGAAGAGTATTTATTTATTCAACAGATAGTAAATCTGGACTAGATGCACAAGGAATGATTGAAGATATTGTAAAAGAAATTGAAGTTGGTGAAATTTATACGGGAAAAGTTACTAAAATAGCCACATTTGGTGCATTTGTAGATATAGGTGGAGATAAAGAAGGACTTTTACATATTTCAAAAATTTCGAAAGAAAGAATAAATAAAGTAGAAGATGTTTTAAAAGTTGGAGATGAAGTAACAGTAAAAGTTCTTGAAATAGACGATCAGGGAAGAATTAATCTAACAAGAAAAGATTTATATTCAGAAGAACAAGAAAACGAAGAATAATACTATAATTGTTCTTTTATCTAATGTATGGTCGCTGTCTTTGGGCGACCCCTAAAAATAATATATTACATTTTTGTAAAATATTGCCAAAAAAAGAAAAAAGTGCTATAATATATAAGGTTGTGTTTGTGAAAAATAATATTGAAAGGAATATTAAAAAATGAAATATTTGTATATTTTACAACAAGCATTAATATGGTCTTTAACAATATTTTGGGCATATCAAATAACAATAAGTTTTTGCTCATTAATAAAGTTTAAAGATAAGCCACTTAAAATAAATAAAAATCATAAATTTATGGCAATAATACCAGCACATAATGAAGAAATAGTAATAAAAAATTTGGTAGATAGCTTAAAATCTCAAAACTATCCAAAAGAATTATACGATATATATGTAATTGCAGATAATTGCACAGATGGGACTGCAGAAGTTGCAGAACAAGCTGGAGCAATTGTATATAGAAGATATGATGAAACAAAGAAAACAAAAGGTTATGCATTAAATTGGTTTTTAGGACAAAAAATAGAAGAAAATGCAGATTATGATGCATTTTGCGTGTTTGATGCAGACAATATTGTAGATAAAGATTTTCTAAAAAATATGAATAAAAAACTATGCCAAGGAGAAACTGTAGTACAAGGATATAGAGATATTAAAAATCCTACAGATTCATGGATAGCATCTGGATATGCATTATTCTATTGGATGATGAACAGATTTTATCATTTGGCAAGATATAACGCAGGACTTTCACCATTAATCAATGGTACAGGATTCATGGTAAAATTTGATTTAATTAAAGATACAGGATGGAATACAAAAACATTAACTGAAGATATAGAATTTTCATTAATTAATATTGCAAATGGAAATAGACTAGGTTGGGCGGTTGACGCAAAAGTTTATGATGAACAACCAGTTGGATTTAAACAAAGTTGGTCTCAAAGAGAAAGATGGACGGTTGGACATATTCAATGTTTGAAATACTATACAAAGGATTTGGCAAAAGGTGTAGTAGAAAACAGAAAATTAATGAATTTTGATGGACTATTATATGTTATGTGTATACCTATAATGATACTTACTTTAGCTATAGTTTTAATAAATACATTATTATATTTTGGCGCATATATGACAGCTGGAGAATTATTATTTAATTATTTAAAATATGGATTAACAAGTTTAATAATGCCAGGATTAGCTGCAATGGCTTCAATGAAACTAGACAGAAGACCAATAAAACCTATGATAAAAGGACTGCTATGTTATCCTTTATTTATGGGATCTTGGCTTCTAATAAATATTAAGTGTTTATTTAAACAAAACACTGAATGGGAAAAGATTAAACATGTTAAAGCAGTTGAAGATATAAAAGAAATAGTTTAAAAATTATATTTAAAAAGCAACAATAAAATTGTTGCTTTTTTTGTTTTTTATATTGTAAAAAAATGAAAAAAATGATATTATCATACATATAATAAAAATGGGAGAATTATAACATATGATAAAGATTAAAAATAATAAAGGTTTAACAATGATAGTATTAATAGTTACTATTATAGTAATGTTAATTATTGCAGGAATTACAATAAATTTAGGAACGGATACAATTGACGAAACTGTTAAATCACAAGAAAAAAGTGAATTATTAATGGTGCAAAATGCAATTCAGAAAATTTATATTAGATATCAAGAAACAAATGACATTTCCATACTTTTGGGCACTGATTGTTCTAAGCCGTCTTCTGCAAATGGATTGACAGAAACTACTCTTAGCTATAAACGTCTATCATCTTCAGAATTACAAAATTTAGGACTAACAAAATCTACACCCGAAAGTATAACAAACGATGGACATGGAGAAAAAATTGTTAATGAAGAAAGTATAACAGATACTTTTATTGTTAATTATGAAAATGGTTATGTCGAAAAAATTGGCTCTAATGAGCCGCCTTTACTTGGATATAATTATAATCAAAATGGTCAAACTTCAAGTGTTATAGAACCTTAAATGATTGGAGAAACATGAAAGAAAACCTAATTGAAATTCTAGGAGAAGGAAATGTTTTTGAAAAAGAATCTATGAAAAACCATACTTCTTTTAAAACTGGAGGAATGGCAGATTTTTTTGTTACAGTAGATTCGATTGATAAACTAAAAAAACTTTTAGAATATATAAAGTTAAATAAAACTGAATATTTTATTATTGGAAATGGGACTAATGTTCTAGTTAAAGATAACGGTTTTAAAGGAATTATTATTAAATTAGAATTTGATAATATTGAAATTGAAAACAAAGAAAATGAAGCAATAATTACTTTAGGATCTTCATGCCTATTGGCTCAGCTTAGAACCATATCTATAGAAAACAGCTTGACTGGTTTAGAAGCTTTGGTTGGAATACCTGGTTCTATTGGTGGAGCTATAAAAATGAATGCAGGTGCATATGGAACAGAAATGAAGGATGTTGTTATAGAAACTAAAGTCTTAGATGAAAAAGGTAATATTATTATTTTAAATAATGATGAACAAAAATTTAGTTACAGACATAGTGTGTTTTTTGAAAAAAAATATATTATTCTAGAAACCAAAATTAAAGCTTTATACGGAAATAAAATTGATATTGAAAATAAAATTACTGAATTACTAAATAGTAGAAAAGAAAAACAGCCTTTAGAATATCCGAGTGCTGGAAGTACTTTTAAAAGAGGAAAGGATTTTTATACAGCAAAAGTAATTGATGAATGTGGCTTAAGAGGAACAAAAGTTGGTGGAGCAGAAGTATCTCAAAAACATGCTGGATTTATTATAAATAAAGATAATGCAACTACAAAAGATATTTTAGATTTAATACAAATGGTAAAACAAACAGTTTTTGAAAAAACAGGTAGAAAAATAGAACTAGAAATAATTGTGATAGGAGAATAAAATGAAGTCTTTTTTAGAATGGTTCAAAAGTAGTACAAAAGTTAAAAGATGGATGTTTTTAATTATTTTAGGAATAGCATTAACATGTTATGGATTTACAAAAGTATTAGTAAATAATGAAATGGACTTTGCTGAGATTGGCAGAATTGTTGGAATTTTTGTTATAGGATTTGCTTTTATTGTTTTAGGAATTATTTTTATTCAAAAAAGAAATTTAGAACTTTTAATAGAAGCTAATAATAATTCTGAAAAAAGTGAAAAAGCAAAAGTTAATATTAAATCATTAATATTTAATAAAAAAGTTTATGAAGAAGGTCCAAAAGTTGTTGTTATTGGTGGTGGAGAAGGCCTAAACACTGTAATTGAAGGTTTGAAAAAATATACAAATAATATAACTGCAATTGTTACAATGTCTGATTACGGAGAAGGCCCTACAAACTCAAGGGCAAGTTTGGACATGCTACCACTTGAAGATATTAAAAGTAGTATTGTGGCAATGTCTGATAAAGAAGATTTGATGAAAAGATTAATGGGATTAAGGTTTTCTAACCCATTACTTCAAGATTTGAATTTTGGCGATATTTATTTACTAGCTATGAGTGAATTATATAATAATATTTCAGAAGCTATTCAAAAAAGTACAGAGGTCTTAACTATTACTGGTGAAGTAATTCCTGTTACTTTAGATGAAATAAAAATTTGTGCTGAGCTAACTGATGGAACAGTTATAGAAAGAAAAGATAAAATACCTGAAATTGTTTCAGAAAAAGTGGAGAGAATCCATAGAATATATATCTCTCCTTCAAATTGTAGACCAGCTCCTGGCGTTATTGAAGCAATAGGTGATGCAGAAGCTATTATTATAGGTCCTGGAAGTTTATATACAAACGTATTACCCAACCTTTTAGTAAAAAATGTAAGTAAAGCTATAAAAGAGAGTAAAGCAATAAAAATGTATATTTCTAATATTATGACTGAACCTGGACAGACAGATAATTATTCATTATCAGATCACATTAATGCAATTAAAGCTCATGTTGGTGATGGAGTATTTGATTATTGTTTGGCTGATGAAGGTTATGTTGTTCCAGAATTTGTTAGAAAATATAATTTAGAAGGTTCAGATTTGGTTGAACTAGATAATGATAAAGTTTCTTTAGGAAAAATAAAAGTAATTAAAAGAAATATGTCTATTATAAAAAATGATAAAGTAAGACATAATCCTGATATTATAGCAAATACAATAATGGAACTTATAAGTGATGAACTAAGGTTTAAAGATATGCAAAATGATACAGAATACATGCTTATAAATTCTGTTTTAAAAGAACAAAATAAAATTATCGGTAAATCAATGAAAGAAAATAAAAAGAATCAAAAAATTGTTCAAAAAGCTACAAAAAGAGTTGCTAAAGAGCATAGAAAACCAAGCAAATTTTTTGATAAATATAAGGATAGAATTGAATCTATTCAAAATTCTGAAAAGAAAATGAATAACAGAAAAAGAATAGAAGAAGAAATAGAAAATATTAAATGGAATAAAAGGCCGAAAAACAAAAATGATAAATTGTTAAGTGAAATAGACAGATTAGATTAAAATAGAAAAAGTGTTAGAAAAAATGTAAGAAAAAGTATTGGCAAAAGAGGAAAATAAATAGGAGAAAAATACTAATGAAAATTTTAAAAAGGGATTTGGAAAAAATTGAAGAATCAATGAAAAGAGAGTGGGTTATAACAAATGGAATTGGAGGTATTTGTTCATCTTCGATTATTGGAGCAAATACAAGAAAATACCATGGATTGTTAGTAGCGCCACTCTCTCCTCCTGCTAAAAGGTATACAATTCTTTCCAAGGTAGATGAAAGTGTAAAAGTAGGAAACAAGAGTTATAATTTATATACTAATATTTGTGAGAATTATATTTCAGATGGATATAAATATTTAAAGTGTTTTAAAAAAGAATATATTCCTGAGTTTGAATATGAAGTAGAAGATGTTAAAATAACTAAAAAGATTGCTATGGTGTATGGTAGAAATATTGTAACAGTAACATATTACGTTGAAAGTGGAAAAAAACCTATAAAACTAATACTTACACCAGTAATGACTTTTAGGGATTTTCATACACTTGTTCCTCAAGACCATCATTACGATTTGAAGCAAGAAATAAAAGAAAATAGAAAAGTTAGAGTAGAAATTGATAATAATTCTTCAAATCCAGTTTATTTATTTGTTAGAGATGGAAATTATATTGAACATTATAATGATGTTTTTGAGAATATGTATTATATAAAGGAAGAAGAAAGAGGGTTTTATCCAAAAGAAAACTTGATTGTTCCTGGTAGATTTGAAATAGATATAAGTAAAAATGAAAAAAGAACAATAACATTTGTAGCTTCATTAGAAGAAAATATTGAAGAAATTGATGGAGACATTATTATACAAGAAGAAATTGAAAGATTAGATAAAATAATAAAGAAATCTGAATTGCTTAATAAAACTAATACTAATACAGAATTTGTTAAAGATTTAATTATAGCATCAGATCAATTTGTTATTTTTAGACCGTCATTTGGAACTCACTCAATTTTGGCTGGAATTCCTTGGTTTTTAGATTGGGGAAGAGATTCAATGATTGCTTATGAAGGTATCCTGCTTAAAACTAAAAGGTTTAATATTGCTAGAGATATTTTATTAACATTTACTAGAGATGTGAAATATGGACTAGTACCAAACCGGTTATTCTGGATTTGATAACAGACCACTTTATAATAGCGTTGATGCTTCGTTATTATTGTTTGAACAAATAAATAAGTATATAGAGTGCACTGATGATTATGAATTTATTAAAGATGAAATATTTGATAAATTAACAAATATAATTGAACACTATGCAAATGGAATTTATTTTGATGATAATAATATTTATTTAGACAAAGATGGACTACTAGTATCTGGAACTGAAACAACACAGAATACTTGGATGGATGTTAGAATTGGTGATCTAGTTGTGACTCCAAGATATGGAAAAGTAGTAGAAATAAATGCTCTTTGGTATAATGCACTAAAAACACTTGAAAGATTAGCAAGTGTTTATAAAGAAACTGATGTTGAAGAAAAATGTAAGGAAATGGCTAAAAAATGTAAAGTTTCATTTTCTAAAAAATTTTATAATAAAGAAAAAGGATATTTAATAGATACTTTGCTTAGCGATAAACTAAGACCAAATCAATTATTTGCAATTTCTACAACTTATCCAATTATTAATCCATCTTCAGAAATGGCTAAAAATGTATTTGAAATTGTAACTAAAAAGCTTTTATTAAAAAGAGGATTACGAACATTAGATAAAGATGATAAAGATTATATTCCTGTTTATGAAGGTGATTCATTTAAAAGAGATATGAGTTATCATCAAGGGGTATCTTGGGTTTGGTTGTTAGGTTTATATAATGATGCATTTAAAAATATAATCAAAAGTGAAAAAACTAAATCTAAAAAATCTGAACTAGAAAAACAATATAAAAAATTTGTTGATGATGTTAAAACTACATTTAAGAGTGAGTTATATAAAAGGGAATGTGTTCGGAAATATTTCGGAACTATATGATTCAAAATCTCCATACAAACCAGGAGGAACATTTGCACAGGCTTGGAGTATTTCAGAAATTATTAAAATACTATCTTAGTAAGAAAGGAATAGATAAATGGAAAGTCAAGAAAATAAAAAAACTAAAAAATGGTTTTTACCTTTAATTATCATAATATGCATTTGTTTGATTATGCTAGGAATCATTTTTTATAATAAGTATAAAAAATCATTAAGTTATAACACAGTTGGAAACTCGGTTGCAAATGTTGCAAATGGTGGTTATGTTGCTGAAGAAAATAATATAATATACTTTATTGCACAGGATGAAGAAGGTACAAATAGAATCATATACAGAGCAGATGAAAATGGGAATAATAAAAAAGAATTATTAAAAAAATCTTGGAATATTAAAAGCTTAAATGTTTATAAAGACAATTTATATTTTATTGCAATAGATCCATATGATATTATTGATAACGACATTGTTAACAATAGAATATATAAAATGAGTACCAATGGTAAAAAACTTGAAATAATTAATGATAACGAATTTAATAATAATTCAAATTCAATATTTATCATTAATGATAAAATATACTATGTAGATGAAGAAAATAATATATGCAGTATGAGTTTAGATGGAAAAAATAAGAGTATAATTGATTCAGACGGTGAATTTTTGCTTGGAGTTACAGAAAACTATATAATTTATAATCAAAATATAGAACAGGAATCTGGATCTATTGAAACAATAACTTATAAAATGAGTTTAAATGGAGAGAATAAAGAAAAAATAACTGGAAAAGAGCTAACAAATATCAATTGCTTAGATAACGATATTCATTTTACAGATGAAGCAAGATCTTTTTATAAAATGAATTTAGAAACAAAAGAAACAACTAAAATAGCTGATTTAGTATTTTCGGTAAATGTTACCCAAAATAAAGTTTTTTTCTTAAGAACAATTAAAGATACGTTAAAACTAGGGATTTTTAAAGTAGATTTAGATGGAAAAAATGAAGAACTAATTATAAAATTGAATAGTTATTACAATAATATATTTAATGCTTTTAAGAATAATGTGTTGTACACTGATAGTGATTCAGAGGGACTAAGTATGATTTTAATTAATTCAGATACAAAAGAAAGTAATACAGTTTATGAATATAAGTTTAAAAGAAGTGATGTTAAACCACAAAATCAAGAAAAAGATGATGACTTTATAGATGTTGAAATAGTAGATGAATCAAATAAATAAAAAATCACCCTTTAAAGGGTGATTTTTTTATTTATCTATTTCAATAAGCTTTTTTACAATTTGAACTGCATTACTTGCAGCGCCTTTTCTGATATTGTCAGCTACACACCAAAAATTAATACCTGACTTAACGCTTTCATCTCTACGAATTCTACCAACATAAACTTCATCATGTCCAGTTGAATTAATTGCAAGAGGATAAATATTGTTTTGAATATCATCTTCAACTATAATTCCATCTGATTTTTTTAATAGATTTTTAAGTTCATCCAAATCAAAGTCTTTTTCAAATTCGACATTAATAGATTCACTGTGAGAATTTAATACAGGCACTCTAACAGTAGTAGCTGTAATTTTTAAATCTGGATTTTTTAATATTTTTCTTGTTTCATTGATCATTTTCATTTCTTCTTTTGTATAGCCATTATCAAGAAAAACATCTATATGTGGTAGACAATTATTAAAAATAGGATAAGGGAATTTTTTTGGTGCAATTCCGTCTATTCCATTTTTTAAATCATCAACACCTGATTTTCCAGCTCCAGAAACAGCTTGATAAGTACTATAAACAATTCTCTTAATCTTATATTTGTCGTCTAAAACTTTTAATGGAACGACAGCTTGAATTGTTGAGCAATTTGGATTTGCTATAATTCCGTGATTATTTTTTATTTCTTCAGGATTCACTTCAGGAACAACTAAAGGTACATCTTTATCCATTCTAAAAGCACTACTATTATCTACAACGATACATCCGTGACTTGCGGCAATAGGAGAGTATTTTTTTGAAGTATCTCCTCCAGCTGAAAATATTGCAAAGTCAAATCCCTCATCAAAAGAATTTTCATTTAATTCTCTAACTGTATATTCTTTTCCCATAAAAGTAAGCTTTTGACCAGCAGATCTTGAAGAAGCAAAAAGAACATATTCAGAAATAGGTAAATTATATTCTTCTAAAACTTCTAAAGCTTTTCTTCCAACTAATCCTGTTGCACCGACAATGGCAAGTTTATAATTTTTCATAATATTCACTCCTTATTTTGTTAAAGGCATTAATAAAACATTATAATTATAATGTTTTAAGATATATATATTATATTCCCAAATTTATAAAATGTAAATTGATTTTTATATATTTATTATATTGTAGGGGCTAGTCTTGACTAGCCCATTATATTTTTGTAGGTCTTGACTGACTCTTATATATTAAACAATCTAAAAAGAAAAGCCCCCAGTTTTACCTAGGGACTCCAATCATAAATTTGAATATTTCTATCGGTCAGAAATAAAAAAATTCAGAGATTGGTTGGAATTAAAATTCCTCCTTCTTCTATTCAACCCATTTTAGATCTGATATACAGCCATACGTACGATTCGGCGGTAATCTAAAAGTATTTGCTTTTTAATACATGGATCGAATATAAACCTTAAGCATAAGTTCTGTCTGGGCAAAGCGTCAAGCACCCTAACTATGCTCAGGAGATTTTGAAGTTCTTATAGGAATTCTTTTTGGCATACAAACAATAAATTTCAACACGTAATCAATTGTTTTAATACCACTATAAGAATTTTCACCGGCTAATAGTGTTGATATAGTTATAAATCAAAATAAGCCGGGAATACAACCCCGGCAAAATGTTTTCTTCGCTAATATAACTATAGATATTAGTGGAAACCGGGGGAGCTTCTCCTATATCCATAAAGGATACGGGAATATATTAACATAATTATTTAAAAAAGTCAACTGATTTTTAATAATGTGAATTTTTTGTAATTTTTTATTTAAATGCTTTAAAAAAACAATAAAATATGGTAATATATTTTTGGCATAAAATTTATTGCAAATATGTGGGGCGATCATTGGTCGTCATGCTAGGAGGAACCATGAAAAAGGTATTATTAATTGGCGCAGATGGAATGCTTGGAGGAGAATTAAAAACAAGAATAGAAAAAACATATGAGGTTGAAGCAACAACTATTGAAACACTTGATATCTGCAATAAAGAAGCAGTAGATAAAAAAGTAAAAGAAGTTAATCCTTATTTTATTATTAATTGTG
>JAEEGL012060381.1_pt1 | contig 10724 bp, 7 predicted proteins | sample 9134231 | NCBI WGS metagenome assembly JAEEGL01 (sample SAMN16246548, study PRJNA631951) | gut metagenome | biome: gut microbiome; feature: rumen; material: fiber-attached | host: Bos | place: Iran: Karaj | collected 2018-10 | reverse complement strand
GGCCGCAAGGAGCCGCCTGCGGGACGCGAGCGAGACGGCCCTTTCCGCTCGGAGCGAACGGTTGGGGCGGAATCACGCGCACGTTAGGGGGAAGCGCAGGATACGCCCCCGACGGCTGACCAATTACATCGAACAGCAACGCGCCACAGGGGAAACTACGCTGTCCGTCAACGCATCGCACTCACAGAAAACGGCCCGTCATGCTTTCCTTGCATTTCCGCACGACATCGGGCGGCCCTTCCACCACCAGGTTGCCGCCGGCGTCGCCGCCGCCGGGACCAAGATCCAATATCCAGTCGGCGCAGCGTATCACATCGACATTGTGTTCGATGACGACGACCGTATTGCCGGCATCCCGAAGCTTGAGCAGCAGTCTCATGAGTTTCGAGATGTCGTCGAAATGAAGCCCCGTAGTAGGCTCGTCGAGAAGATACAGCGTCTTTCCCGTGGATCTGCGCGAGAGCTCCGTCGCGAGCTTGATGCGCTGGGCCTCGCCGCCGGAAAGGGTCGTCGCGGGCTGGCCAAGTCCGATATACCCGAGTCCAACATCCACGAGGGTCTTGAGCTTTGCGGCGAGGCGAGGAACCTTGCCGAAGAATTCATACGCCTCGGCCACGGTCATGTCCAGCACTTCCGCTATCGATTTGCCGCCGTATCTTACTTCGAGCGTCTCGTGGTTGAACCTTTTGCCGCCACACTGTTCGCATGTGACGTATGCATCCGGAAGGAAGCTCATCTCAAGCTTCACGACGCCATCGCCGCCACATGTTTCGCAACGGCCGCCCTTGACGTTGAAGGAAAAACGACCTGGACCATATCCACGTGCTTTCGCACCTTCGGTCTTCGAGAAGAGGTCGCGTATGTCGGAAAAGAACCCCACGTATGTCGCCGGGTTGGAACGCGGCGTGCGGCCTATTGGCGACTGGTCGATCTCTATGACCTTGTCTATGCTCTCTATGCCCGTCAATTTCCGGAACTTGCCGGGAACGGCCTTTGCGTGGTAGAACCGGCGCATAAGTTCACGCTTCAGGGTTTCGTCTATGAGGGACGACTTGCCGCTGCCGGAAACGCCCGTAACCACCGTGAACGAGCCAAGAGGAATATGTGCCGTCACGTTCTTGAGATTGTTGTGGCAACAACCGGAAATGGTGAGGAATTTAGAATGGAGAATGGAAAATGGAGAATGGAGAATGTTCTTCCCCGTCATAGTTTTTGCATTCTCCATTCTACATTCTACATTCTCAATTCGTTTTCGTCCTGTAAGATAATCGGCCGTGAGCGAACCGCACTCGAGCAATCCGCTGAAGTCGCCCTGGTACATCAGTTGTCCGCCCTCGCGTCCGGCGCCCGGTCCTAGATCTACGATCCAGTCGGCCATCTTCATCATCTCGGCGTCATGTTCCACAACCACGACCGTGTTGCCGCGGTTGCGTAGTTCGCGCAACATGGCGATAAGCCGTTCGTTGTCACGCGGGTGCAGTCCGATGGTAGGTTCGTCAAGGACGTAAAGAACGCCGGTAAGTCCGCTTCCGATCTGCGTAGCCAGGCGTATGCGCTGCATTTCGCCGCCGGAGAGCGTGGCGGATGGACGGTCCAGCGACAGATAATCCAGGCCGACGTCGTCAAGGAAACCCAAGCGGCGGACAATCTCACCCAATATATCCTTCAACGGGCCATTAATGCCCTTAAGGCCCTTAAAGAACGCGAAGGCGTCGCGAACGCTCATGGCCATCACTTCCACGATGGACTTGCCGCCTACCGTCACGGCACGGGATTCTGGTCTAAGGCGCGTGCCGTGGCAGGACGGGCATACCCGGTCGGACTGGTAGGCCTCCAGCTTTTCGCGGGCCTCCTCTGATTCGGCGTTCTCCAGCCTTTTCTGCAAAGTCGCCAGAACTCCCTCGAAAGGCTTGTCGACGCTACGCCATGGCAGGATGAGATCGTCATCGAATCCGTGCATGAGTTTCCGGCGGAAATCGGCCGGAAGCTTCTCGTATGGCGTGGTCAGCCGGACCTTGTACTGCTTGGCTATCTGTTCGAGAAGTGCGTTGTAGTAGATTATGGCGTTGTGTCCGGCGCGTCGCCAGGGATGTATGCATTCCTGCAACGGCAGCGATTTGTCGGGTACGACGAGATCTTCGTCGAAGAAGAAAAGCGAGCCCAGGCCACCGCATGTGGGACAGGCGCCGAAAGGCGAGTTGAACGAAAAGCTGCGCGGCTTCAATTCGTCGAAGGAGAGTCCGCAATCCGGGCAGGCGTTCTTTTCGGAGAAGACGGTCTCGGCGACCTTGTCGGAGCCACCGCCCGCCAGTCGTTGCACGCTGATGAGTCCGTTGCCGGTCTTCAGCCCCAGTTCGACGGAATCCGTCAATCTTGTCACAAAGGCGGCATCCGGCTTCCCGCCGGAATCCTGCGCCTGTGGGATGACAAGTCGATCCACGACAACATCGATCGAATGGTTCTTCTTGCGGTCGAGTTCGGGGACTTCTTCGACCGGACATGTGACGCCATCTACGCGGACGCGGACGAAACCGTTTCGCCGGACCGACGCAATCGCGTCCTCGTGACGCCCCTTGCGTCCAGCAACGACCGGGGCGTATACTACAAGCTTGGAGCCGGCGGGATATTTGAGTATCGCCTCGACGATCTCCTCCGCGCTCTGGCGGCGGACGGGCTTGCCGCACTTGGGGCAATGCGCCACGCCAATCGATCCATAGAGGATGCGCAGATAGTCGTGTATCTCGGTGACGGTCGCCACGATGGAGCGCGGATTGCCGCCTGATGTGCGCTGCTCGATGGCGATGGCCGGGGACAGTCCCTCGATGCGCTCGACGTCAGGCTTCTGCAGCCGGTCTAGGAACTGGCGCGCGTAGGCGCTGAGCGATTCCACATAGCGCCGCTGGCCTTCCGCGTAGAGCGTATCGAAGGCGAGTGAAGATTTTCCGCTGCCGGACAGTCCCGTGACCACGGTAAGCGAGTTGCGCGGGATACGCACGTCAATGCCCTTGAGATTGTGCATCTTGGCATTGGTTATCAAAATATCGGTCATAAAAGATTTGGCTTTAACTTGATTCTACCAGAACAACATTGCGTTGGGGGAGCGGTCAAGGACCGCCAAGACTTCATCCGCGCGTGCGGAAAGATCTGCGCGCGTGTAACGCGAAATCGCCTCGAACAGTTTACGCGCCTCGGTGCGGCGGCCGGCGTTGTGCCATGCGAAGGCGAGCTTGAGCTTGGCGTCGGCGGCGGAGTAGAACCTTGCCGGAGCCAATATCGAGCGGCCAAGAAACTCCGCGGCCTTCTGCCAATTGCGCGATTTCAACTCTGCGGTTCCAAGCGCCTCAAGGGCCTGCCCCTTCACATCTCGCGCCGGATCGGCGGCAAAAGACGCGCAGACGACGCGGATCTCGGCCCAGTCGGACGCCTTGCCGCGCCGCATCAGCGCATAGGCCAGCTTCCCGTCGGTGGCATCGCGCGGACGAATCTCGCGGCTGCGTCTAAGCAGGTCGATACCTTCATCCAGCGCACCTGCGGCGCAACGCGCCTCGCCTACATGCGCCAAGGCACGACCATTGTCTGGATCGCATGCGAGCGTGCGGGTGAAGACGGAAATATCGTCGCGATAGCTGGACGCAATGCGGAAAGACTGGAAAGAATACAGGGCTAGGACGATTAAAATAGCAATCGTTGAAACCCTAATGGCCTTAATGGCCCCAAAGCCATTGAACTTGAATCCATTGAAAAAGAGCGGTAGTGCCATGGCCGGCACATAGAGAAACCTGTCGGCGCGCGCATGTTCGCCGAAACTGCCGAATAGCCCAAGCGTCGGCAACAGGGCGACAATGAAAAATAGAACCCCAGCGAAGCCATTAAGGCCTTTAAGGCCCTTAATGCCATCAGAGCCCTTAAGTCCCTTAATGACAAGCCACAAAACCGCAAGCGCAAAGACCGACAGTCCAAGGCCGCAATGCAGCGGCCATCCGCCAGGCACCGCACGATAGTCGAGGTGTATGCCCACAGGAACTACAGTCTGCGCAAGATACAGACCTATGGCCGTTGCCGCGCCGACAAGCCGTTCGCCCAGCGGCGCGTAGAAAAGATCCTTGGAAGACATGCCTTCAGGATGGGTTTGCGAATATATCGCAAGAACACCGGTGGCGACAGAAATCGCAAACATGATCGACAGGAAAATCAAGGGCCTGGGTCTTAAGGGCTTTAAGGGCTTCAAGATCAAAGCCAGAAGCGGGAATACCATTGCTGTCGGCTTGCTCATGCAGGCCAATGCGCAACAGGCAAGGGCTGCAAACGCCCGTCCGCCACGCCACGCCAGCAGACCCAGCAAAGTGAAAAACGCCCATAGCAATTCCTTGCGCGACGCAATCCATGCGACCGCTTCCACACGCTGCGGGTGAATTGCCCAAAAGATGACAAGAAGGGTGGCAAGAAGGGTAACAAGAAGGGTGACGGGAGAATTTCTAGAATCGCTAGACTGCAACACCATTGAATAAGCAAGACGCAGCAAGATGAGGCTATTCGCAAGATGAAGCAGGACATTGACGGCATGGTGACCGCATGCGCCTGCGCCGAAAAGCGATATATCGGCCATGTAGCTTATCCAGGTTACGGGCATCCATACCGCACCATGGCGCAAGTTGGCAAAGGCTTCGCAGACATTGCGCCAAGAAAGGCCATCCTTTACGAACGCGCATGCGAACGTGTAATCGGGATCGTCAAAGCGAAGGAAGTCAAAGCCAAGACACTGCAGATAGACCGCGAGAACCGCTATGACAAGCAATACCGCACATGCGATTTTAAGGCCCTTAAGGCCATTAGAGCCTGTAATCGGCGAATTTTCCACCCTTCTCAGCCTTTATCACAGGTTCTTCAAATCGAGCGAAAGCAGGAACTCGGGGTTTGTCCTTACCTTGCGCATCTTGTTGAGAACCGCGATCATGGCCTGTTCGGGACCGGCGTCCGCAAGGATGCGCCTCAGCGCCCAAGTCTTCTCGAGTTCCAGAGGATCGAGCAGGAGGTCTTCCTTGCGCGTACCGGACTTCTCTATGTCAATCGCGGGGAATATTCGCTTGTCTGCAAGACCGCGATCGAGAACAAGCTCCATGTTGCCGGTACCCTTGAACTCCTCGAAGATGACCTCGTCCATGCGGCTGCCGGTATCTATGAGCGCCGTCGCAAGGATTGTAAGGGAACCACCGTTCTCGATGTTGCGCGCCGCGCCGAAGAAACGCTTCGGCCGATGCAGCGCAAGCGCATCCACGCCACCGGTGAGTATCTTGCCGGAGTGGGGCTGAACGGTGTTGTAGGCACGGGCGAGACGCGTTATGGAGTCAAGCAGAATGATGACGTCCTTCCCGTTCTCCACCTGGCGACGGGCCATCTCGCCGGTCATTTCCGCGACGTTCACATGGTGATGGGGATCCTCGTCGAACGTGGACGACAGCACTATCGCCTTGGTGTTGCGCTGCATGTCGGTGACTTCCTCCGGGCGTTCGTCTATCAAAAGGACGATCAGTATCGCTTCGGGGTGATTCGCCGTGATCGCATTTGCGATCTTCTGCAGAAGGACCGTCTTGCCTACGCGAGGAGGCGCCACGATAAGACCGCGCTGCCCGAAGCCAACGGGGGTGAATATATCCACGATACGCGTGGAAAGTTCGCCCGGCACCGTTTCCAGCACAATCCTGCGCGTGGGGAAAGTCGGCGTAAGGTTCTCGAAGTGGACGATACGCGCTGCCTCGGAAGGCGTCTTTCCGTTGACTGTCACGACACCGCCAAGGCCAAAGAGCTTGTCGCGGTCGCGCGGATCGCGGATGGGGCCTTCGACGGTGTCACCGGGCCTGAGCGCATGGCGGCGGATCTGCTGCTGAGGTACGAACACGTCCTCGGGGCAGGCCAGGAAGTTCGTCTTGGCCGAACGCAGATATCCGAAACCTTCCTTGACCACTTCAAGGCAGCCGCTGGCCATCACGGCGCCGCCGCGAGAAAGATAGCTGCGGATCGCGTTGAAGATGATCTCGTGGCGCTTCATCGCGCCGAGATCCTCCGGATTCGCATCGGGCCACATCTTGGCGACAATCTCCGCGTTGTCCCAGCTATGGATGTCGGCAAGCTTGTATTCGGGCAAGTCGGGGTTGCGCGGAACCGGCGGCGGTGGAGGTGGCGGTTGCTGCTTGAAGACCTGTTGCCCTGGGCGATTGAAACGGTTCTTGCGGTTTTTCCAGAAGCCGCGCTGTCCCTGTCCCTGCTGCTGTTGCTGCTGTTTCTGTTGCGGCTGCTGGATGCCGCCATTAGGGGCATTGGTTGCCGCAGGGGGCGCGGGAACGCCGGCAGCGGCAGGAGCACCAACAGGTGTGCCAGAACCGCTGGAGTCGCCAGAATTACCTTGGCTGCTAGAGCCGCCAGGATTACTAGAATCGCTAGAATTGCCAGAGCTGCTAGAATCACTAGAAGCGCTAGGGCTACTAGAATTGCCAGAGACGCTAGAGCTACTAAGGCCGCTAGAACCACTAGAATTGCTAGAGTTGCCAGGTTCACTAGACCCACCAGGGTCGCTGGAATCGCCAGAACTGCGGGTAACAGCGGGCTGTGATGCCGCAGGTGTCGCTACCGCAACTTCATTTGTGGGAATGCCGTCCCCGGTCGCCTCGGTGGCGACGGCGTTTTTTTTCTTTCTTGGAGCCATGATCGATATCTCTGGTTAATGCTATCGTGTCTTCAACCATGCCACACAGCGTACAGCCTCTTCACGGAGATGTTCGGGCGTGGAATCATTGACGACCACATAATGGGACCGCGCCGACTTCTCATCTTGGGGGAGTTGCGCGTTCAGCCTGGCCTCGGCCTGCGCACGTGTCATGCCACGTGTCTCGACCATCCGCCTCAGTTGTTCTGACACGGGGGAGCTGATGCAGAGAATTATATCATAATCTCCGTCCCATTTGCACTCAAAAAGTAGAGGAATTATTGCGACCTTCAAAACAGGTGCCTGAAGGCCATCAGGGCCGTTAAGGGTATGAGGGCTGGCATCTGCCGAGAACCACTCTTCAATTCTCTCACGAACCAATGGGTGGATACGCGCCTCAAGCGCCTTGCGGGCGGCAGGATCGGCGAAGACGACCGGCGCCAGACGGCGACGTTCCTCGGCGGGAATCAGTTCATGGACAATGTCATCCGCATCTAAAGTCTGAACGCCAAGTTCCCGGAGGAACTTGGCGAACAGGCTTTTGCCGCAGGCGATGCCGCCTGTCAGGGCAATTCTTAAAGGCGTTTGGGGCTTTAAGGCCATTAAGGGCCTTAATTTGCCGCAGCAGCCTCAGGCGCGGGTGCCGGGGTCACTGGCGCCGAAGGTGCGACCGCGACGGTATCCTCGTTGCGACCCACGAGCTTCTGCCGGCCGCTGGGATCGACGAGACGGGCCGTCACGAACAGGAGCAGGTTGCGCTTGTCGCTCCATTCGCTGCGGCTGCGGAAGAACCTGCCGAGGTACGGGATGTCGCCGAGGAACGGGATCTTGTCTTCCATGGACTTGCGCTCTTCGGTGATCAAACCGCCCATCACCACGGTAGCGCCGCTATAGACGGAAATCTTCGTCTCGATCGAACGCTCCTTGAAGAAAGGCTGCTCCATAGGCACGTTGAACCATTCCATGGAACTGCCGTTGACGGCGCGTACCGCAGATTCCGTCGAACTCATCACGACCGACATGGGCACCTTCATGCCGTAATCCTTCCATGTAGGCTCGGAGATGATCTGCGGCTTGAGTTCGAGGTTGATCAGATCGCCTTCGGGAGACTTCTCGGGACGGACCGTAAGGATCACGCCGACTTCCTTCTCGGTGAAGTTCTGAGGTTCGACCATCGGGAGGATCTTGCCGTCGCTGCCGCCGGACGAGCTGGACGTGCTGTTGCCGCTGCTGCCGGAAGACGTGGACTGGATCGTCACATCGTAATCCTGCGGATAGCGGTAGATGGTGACGACCTTGATCGTGGCCTCTTCGCCGGACTTGGTTACGACCTTGGGCGCAGACAGGAGGTCCGTATCGCTACGCTGCGAGAGCATGTGCAGGATCATCGAGAGGTCGGCGTTGCCAAGGAAGGCGTTCACCTTCATGAAGCGGTCGTTTGTGGAATTCCCCTCGCCGGAGATATGGTTGCCGTCCGTGGACATATAACGCATGCCGCTCGAGTAGTCGGTTCCGTTGACGGCGTTTATGCCTACGTTGCGACGGCCTCTCCACCCCTTGTTGAGACCGATAATCTCGCCGTCTTCATTCGTCAGGTACTTGTTGCCTCTCACGCCGCGATCCCACGTACGGCCGGCCGTGATGCCCTTCGTCCAATCCTGGCTCGTGCTGGTCACGGTGGAGCGGTCCGAGTTGAGCGAGATGCTTGAATCGGAAGGACGCGTGTCGGCCACATACCCGTCGGTGCCCGGCGTGTATGCCGTGGTCGAGCTGCCCTTTGCATTCGTCTCCGTACGGGTCTCGGTGAGCGTATCCGTGATATTCCCGTATGTCATGTCATAATGGTCGATGGACTCTTTTGCGTTCCACGCGCCATTCTTGAGGCCCAGCACCTTGCCGAGCTTGCCGCCCATATTGAGCGAATAGTCGCTGTTCAGGAGCCATTCGAAACCGAGGGAATTGAGGTCTTCCTGCGCGACCTCGACAAAACGCGTCTCGACCTCGATAAGTTCCGGCGTGACGTTCAATTCCTGCAGGGCGGATTCGAACACGGCCAGCTGCTCGGACGTGTTCGTCACGCGAAGCTTTCCGTTGAAGTACTTGATGTGGGAGTTCTGGGGCCACACGACGCCGAATTCCTGGAAGTACGCCTTCCAGTCGGCCTCGCTTCCTTCGCCGCCGCCACCACCTTCACCTTCCTGATTGTTGAAGGTACCGGCCTTCTGGTCCTTGAGCGAACTGGAAGCGGAGTTCATCTTCTCGAGGAAGTTCTCGTTCACCGAATAGGAACGCTGGATCAGCTCGTCCGTGGTCATGTCCTTGGGCATGACCGTCACTACGGACTTCTGTATCTTGAACTTGAAGCCGGAGACCCTGCAGACGAGCATCAGGGAGTCCCAAAGCGACATGTTTGCCGCCGAGATATTGGGAATCTGCGGCACGTCGCCGTTCGCCGCACCGGCTTCGTCGCCGCCACCGCCGCCAAAGGGATTGTCGTTGGCTGGAGCAGCCGCTTCGGCGGCAGGTGCCGCGGCGCCGGCTGTGAGAGGCCGGCCGAAGTCGAGCACGAAGTTGAAACCGCGCTGGTCGACGGGGATCTCGGGATGGTCGTAGTCCCTGGAGGCCTGGCGGAAGAAGTCGACTGCGTCGATAATGGTCGCCGGCGGCTTGAACGTGATCGAAGGAAGTATCATCTCCTTCATGCGTTTTTCGATCGCCTGCTCGATGGAACGTTCGTCATCGCCGCCAAGCGGTGTCTTGGAGGTGCCTCCATCCGTTTCCTTCAACTCTGCGGAGTTGATCGCATAGACAGGACGCCACGCAGCGCCGACATCGGCGATCATGCCACGACGGGTAGCTTCACGCTCCTTGCTTATTATAACGGCGCGACGGCGCTGGATACGATCCCTGAGCGCGAGGGCCTCCCTGTTGTAACTATCGTACCTCAACACGAGATCGCATTCCTCGAGCGCCTTGTCGAGATCGCCGACAGCCATGAACTGGGCGGAAAGGCGAAGACGGCTCCGCACGAGCGCGCGATCGGTCTTGTAGTCGTCGTCGTTGCGACGGTGCTTGATCTCGGAAATATCCTTCTCCACCGCCTGCGTCTGCTCCGCGCCCAACGCCTCCTGCAATGCATACGCACGCGGGTGGCGACGCTTCAAGGCTTCCTCGGCGTACGCCTTGGCCGCATCGCGGTTGCCTTCCTTGAGCGCCTGCTTGCCGGCCTGGTACTGCGCCTCGGCGATGCCCTCGTTGCACTCGCGGCGCAACGCGATCGAATCGGGACGATCGTTCAAGTGATGCAGCGCGAGTTCGTACAGGCGCGTTGCGGTCTCATAATCATGAGCCTCCATTGCAGCCCGCGCACCGGCGATCTCTTTTGCCGCCTGCTTGTCGAGCGCTTCTCTGCGAAGAGTCTCTGTCGCGGTCAGGTCGGCGATGAGTTCAGCCTCGGGATGAGGCGGCAATGCCGGAACAGCCGGACGTGCCACGGGAGCAGGAGCTGGTGCTGGTGCCGCAGGTGCGGCGGCGACAGGAGCTGGCTCGGCAGCTGGTGCTGGAGCGGGTTCGGCCGCAGGCGCAGGAGCGGGGACGGTAGCCGCCGGCATCGACTCGGCTACAGCAGGAGCGGGTTCGGCTGCAGGTGCAGGAGCGGGCTCGGTAGCCGCTACCGGAGCAGGAGCGGGCTCGGTGGCTGGTGCAGGAGCAGGGGCAGGTTCAGCAGCCGGTGCAGGAGCAGGCTCGGCAGCCGCTACCGGAGCAGGAGCGGGCTCGGCGGCAGGTGCGGGAGCAGGGGCAGGTTCAGCAGCTGGTGCAGGCACAGGCTCGGCAGCCGCTACCGGAGCAGGAGCTGGCTCGGCAGCGGGTGCGGGAGCAGGAGCTGGCTCGGCAGCAGGTGCAGGTTCGGTAGCCGCAACTGGCGCGGGAGCAGGCTCAGCCGCAGGCGCAGGTTCGGCCGCAGGCGCAGGCGCCGGTTCGGCCGCTGGCGCAGGCGCGGGTTCGGCCGCAGGCGCAGGCGCGG
>JAEEGL011791143.1_pt1 | contig 10724 bp, 20 predicted proteins | sample 9134231 | NCBI WGS metagenome assembly JAEEGL01 (sample SAMN16246548, study PRJNA631951) | gut metagenome | biome: gut microbiome; feature: rumen; material: fiber-attached | host: Bos | place: Iran: Karaj | collected 2018-10 | reverse complement strand
TTTTAACGGGATTATGGGTACTATTGAGCATCTTAAAACAATGGATTCTGTTGAAAGTTTTGAAGTTGAAACCAAAAACGGATTCTTAACTAAATGTGTTGTGAGAGTATCTTACAATAAGAGAAAAGATATTTGTATCGTATTTAGAAAAGGGCTTGTAGTTACGGCTTGGCTTTGTAATAAAGACGATAACCACAAAACACTTGATAAAAGCAGGTATGATAGGAGGTAATTATGGATAAAGCATATAAAATTGATTTTATGGGTTTTGATTATAAGGGTTATAATATCGTATATAATATGTATGGTATAAATGAATACACTGTTCAGTATTGCGGTGATGAATATTGTTTTGAAACAGAAAAAGACGCAGAAATTTTTATTGATAGTCTTGACAAACAGAATTAAGTATGATATACTATAATTGTAGAGAAGTAAAACCACAAAACGTAGTAGGGTGTTGAAGGGTTGTTACAATCAAGTAATACTCGAACCAAATGCAGGTTATAAATTCGTTAATATCTTTTCATACAGTTGTCCTCCTTTTGTCAAAGGCAAGTCTGAAAATGGCTTGCCTTTTTTATTATATATAAAGTAATATAACACCGAGATTTTTAAAGTAATATAAAACCGACAAAATGTACTATAAATGCCGAGTCACAAAACAAACGGTCTTATATTACTTATTATTATCTGTTTTATATTACTATTTTTGTACCCAAATTATACAATATATATATTATATACTGTAAAAAACAGGTGCAAAAATTATTTTAATAAATTATAAAATATATATTGACATTTAGAATAATTAGTGTATAATAGTATTTAGATAAAGGAGGTACAAACAAATGGCACTTATTGAAAGACTTGAACAGGCTTTTGATAATCAAGATTGGGAACTTGTTAATGAAATACTTGATGAGTTAACAGAGAAGGAGGTAGAATAATGAAAGGGTTTAATACTTTAATTGGTTATATGGGATGGATAGATGGCAGATATTATATGTTTGCATCCGAGGCTGATTATGTTGAAGCCTATAATGAATATTATAATGAGGAGGATTAATCATGCACTATCCAAAATATGTAAAAACATTTGATGGTTATATAGGTGTATTTTCTTATTTAGATTTTGGAGAATTTCCTGTTTATCGTTTTGAGGGCGGTGAACGTATAGCCGATGATTGGGAAATAAAAAACGGTAGTGATAATATAAATGATTTAATAGAAAAATAGAGGTGAATATATGTTTATAATTAGTTTAATGGTGCTTTTAACGGCTTTGAATCCATTTGTTGATATTTCGATTGGGCGGTGCATAGATAACGCAGGAAATGGAAAAGAATACAACGGAGAACCTTATTATAATTATACAAACTATGACGGTCACGGAGATATTCATGCAAACGATATTGTGGTTACAGGTTTTATTCTTAATGAATACGGAGAGTGTGAGGTGCGTTTGTTTGATGTTGTAGTGTTGAAAGATACACCGAGTTTTGAAGTTGGGGCAAATTAACGCCTCAACTTTTAAACCCGTTAGTAATATAGCACCGAGATTTTTAAAGTAATATAAGACCGTGAAAAATTATAGTAATATAAAACCGTTGATTTTTGACCCATGAAAAATGTACGGTTGTATATTACTATAAGAAAATAAAAAAATGTGTTGACATTTGATTACAACGGGAGTATAATTAAGACAGTTCCAAAAGGAATAGGCACATTGTCAATTTAATAGGAGGATTTGAATTATGGAAACAATCAAAGTTTTTATGGGTATGGAAATCGGCAGGTATGACGGTTATGAGTTCGGAAAGGTTCTTAAAACCTATAAGAACGGAACCAAGTTAGTTTGGTTCGACCACGAAAACGATGACGAGGATGAGTCGTGGGATGAGTTGTGGCTTGCACAACAGAACGAGCGTTTCGGTTGGTATGGTATCGACTCACAGAATGTAAGAGTCAATTTTGATGATTATATGGAGAGAAGAAGCCACAAAGATTATCGAGCCGAGTTCGACAGGTAAAAGAATTAAAGGGAACATTTGTTCCCTTTTTCTTTTTGTCAATAGTAATATAATACCGATATTTTTTCTGTTTTTGATTTTTATCGGTCGTATATTACTTTATAATAGTAATATAATACCGTGATTTTCTATACAGGCTGATTTTAAACGGTCTTATATTACTATATTATTATAGGTTGTATATTACTATAATTATTTTTAATTTTAGGGTTGACTTTTATATTTGGTTGTGGTAGTATTAGTACAGAACAAAACAAACGCACTACATAGGAGGTAGTAATTATGTTAAACAAAATTAAGTTTTCTTATCGTGAAGCAGACAATCAGACAGGACTTTTTACACCTTGTCATACACTTTTTAAGTGCAAGATTAAGGTTGACGGGTTGCAGTATACGTTCCCATATCAATGTAATACAACACATGACGAACCGAACTTAAAAGATTGTTTGGAAAGTCTTTTACTTGACGCTTCGGCTTATGCAGATACATTTGATGTTCTTGATTTTGCAAAAGAGTTTGCATACGATACAGACGAACTTGCAAGAAAAGCATACAAGGCTTGTAAAAGAACATATAAAGCACTCCATCGTTTGTTTTCAGATGACGAACTTGCCGAAATAGGCGAAGAACTTATGGAAGAGGGCTTTTAAGCCCTTTTTCATTACGATAATAGTAATATAAAACCGTGAAAATTAAATAGTAATATAGAACCGTTAAAAACTCCCGCTTGCGGGAAAATATCGGTTGTATATTACAGTTTTAGCGGTCTTATATTACTTAAAAAAAAGTTTTAAAAAGGGGTTGACATTTGCTATTATATATAATATAATAGGATTATCAAAACAAAGGAGGTCATTAAAATGACAGTAGAACAGATTAGAGAACTTAACACACTTAACGAACAGATTAAGGCTTTACAGAGAAAAGCAGACGCTATCAAGGATGAGATGAAAGCCGAGATGGGAAATGATGAACATCGTGAGGTTGGCGGTTTTACAGTTAACTATACTATAGTTATCAAGACCACCCTTGACAGCAAGAAGTTAAAGGCTGAAATGCCTAGTCTGTGGGAACAGTACAAGAAAGAAGGCATCGAGCGCAGGTTTAGTATCACGTAAGTTGAAGGGGCTGAAATAAAGCCCCTTTACTTATACGGTATAGTAATATAATACCGTTGTTTTTTCGTTCCCGTGAAATAGTAATATAAGACCGAGAAAAAACCGAGCGACCAAAATTAGCGGTCTTATATTACTATCATATTTTGTGCGGTCTTATATTACTATGTAAAAATGCACAAAACAGATAAAAGTTTTTTGGTTATTTCTCCGACTTGTATTCTCCTGTGATAGTGGTATAATAGTCTTAGAAACAAACAAAACACACCATATTATAGGAGGATAAAAGATATGGAAAAGAACTACATTACTAGAGGCGTTGGATATGTTGCATTACTTGCGGCAGTTGTAGAACAAGCAAGAGAGGATGCCAAAAAAGCAAGAAAAAAAGGCGATATGGCAGAGGTTGCCGATTGTGAAAAGGGCATTGCTCAATGGGCGGCAGAGGTCGAAAGCAATCTCAACTTCAACCTTTATGAGTAAGAGAAAGGGGCGAAAGCCCTTTTTTCTTTGGTTATATAGTAATATAGCACCGTTAATTTTATGTGTATGTTAAAAGTATCGGTTCTATATTACTATTATCTGATTATATATACTATATATAGTGGTTACTATATACATATATATACTATATATAGTATATAACTTTTTTAAAAAAAATCGCAAAAAACGGGAAAATATAAAGTAATATAGTACCGATGATTTTTGCCCCCTGTGGTTTCTATCGGTTGTATATTACTATAAAAGTGTCGGTTGTATATTACTATATCCTGTGGAGTTTTACACGGTCTTATATTACTAAAATATTTTTTAAAAAAGTGTTGACAGATAAAAAATCCTGTGGTAGTATTATTACAGAACTTGAGATTATCGCTTATTTATAGGAGGAATTGAACTATGGCTATTATGATTAACTGTGCAATGGATTGGTCTTTTGATAAGTTTGCCGAGGCTATGGATAGCGTTAATGCTCTCCCGATGGCTCACGGGGTGTGTCCGTCTGCTAATCTCTCTGATGAGCAGAAATTTTGTGTATACGTTAAAACCGCTATGAAGTTTGCGGATTTTAGCGACTATAGGCGTACCGATGAAACAATCAAAGAAGTTCTTTTTGATATGAACTTCTCCGATTGGTATAAAGATACCTTTAATCAGCGTCCACACTTTGATTGGTGGCTTGTTGGGGCTTTATGCGGTGTTTACGGCTCTAGTTATTCCATTGCAAAATGGACTTGGAATAATCCTATAGATGCTTGTAAACGCATGGCTTATGAAGTGCGTGAGGCTCTACACGAAAGGGCAAGAGAAGAGGCGTTATAAACGCCTTTTTTCTTTTAAAATAAAGTAATATAGAACCGTGACTTTTTATCCATTGCGGAAAGTAATATACGACCATTATTTTTGTGCGTTGCAGGTTTTAATCGGTGGTATATTACTATATATATTAAAGGTCTTGTATTACTATATAATTAACTTGACATTTAAGTTTTTAGGTGGTATAATATAGGCGTAGCAATAAATAACATTTAAGAAAAGGAGGTGGGTACTGTGTGTGTAATTTTTTATCAGACAAAAGAACAGGCACTTTTTACCTACGATGAAGTTCTTAATGCTTCTCTGACTAATCCCGATGGAATGGGTCTTATGTGGAATGATGGACTTTCTATTAAGTACAAGAAGGGTTATTTTAATGTTAATGAGTTTTATGATGATTATGTTAAAATTAAGAATAATCCAAAAACTAGTGATATTGCGTTGCATTTCCGTATTGGTACAGGTTCGGCAATAGACGTTGCTAATTGTCATCCGTTCCCTATAACAAGAGTTCCTAAACGCATAAAAGCAAAAAAAGGTTCGTGTGATGTAGGTGTAATGATGAATGGTATAATCGGCTCGTCTACGAAAGAGTTTTCTGATACCGCACTCTATGTTATGAATAATTTAAAAGAATATTATGATATAGACAGAAGATTCTTTTTACACTTTAATAAACGTGGAGAAATGTTATTTGAAAATGAGATTTATGGTTGTCGTTTCGTGCTTATGAGTAAAGAGGGTACAAAACTATTCGGCGTAGGTTGGAGCGACTATGAAGGTAAAGCCATGGTTTCTAATCGTTATTGGATTCCTGTTAAACATAATTTTAATTGGTATGAGTATATGTACGGTAGGGATTATGATTCGTATGATGATTGGTATACAAGTAGAATGGCAAACAGATTTTCAAAAAAGAAATCCGAAAAACGTCATAAGAGTTACATTGATAAACTCATGGAAGAAGTGGTATAATGCCACTTCTTTTTTTTGCCTATGGCAGCGGGCGCATAGTAATATAAAACCGTGTATTTTCTAATGTTTGGTCGTGTATTACTATATAAAAATATAGGTCTTATATTACTAAAATAATGCTTGACTTTTATCTATAAATATGTTAATATAATAAAAAAGGAGGTAGCATTATGTTTAAGTCTATTTTTAAAACAATATTTGCAATATTTATAATTGTGGGTTGTATCTTTTTTGTTGCATATAATGAAACACATTATTCCAAAATGGGTACAGTAACACAACATGGTTTAATTTCTACCTTCACAGACCATCGTGGTAATCAATATAATTTTTATACTGATGAAAAAATACCTGCAAATGCGTTTGTGAAGGCTAGATTTTTTACTAACAACACGATTGATAATATCTATGACGATATGTTAATCGGTTATGAGTTAATCGGCTACGTTGATAAAATAGAAATTGATTTTTAGAAACGAAATCCAAAAACAAAAACAGATTTTAAAAACAGAAAATATTTTTATTTTCTGTTTTTTATTTTTTAATTTTTATTTTTTAATTTTTATTTTCTGTTTTTTAATTTATTTTTAGTAATATAAAACCGATACAATTTTTATTTTTGAAATTTTATTTTTTTTTTTTTTTTTTTTTTTTATTTTCGGTTTTTAAAGTAATATACTACCGATTGTATTTTTGTTTTTCATTTTCAAATGGTTTTATATTACTATTTTTAATTTTCATTTTTAAAACCAAAGCACAGAAATAATAAATGAACTGTATTATATTACTATATCTATATAAATATTAATTGGAATAAGTAGTATTTATAAATATATAAATATATTTATGTATTATATTACTATATTATATTTATATATTAATATATATATTTATATATCTATATATTTATATATATTATATTACTATATATTATATTTATATATATAAACAACTGCGTTTTGTGTTTGGGTTCGGAAATCTGCGGCAAGATAGTAATATACAACCAAGGAAAAATCAAAGGAGAAACGTGTGATATAAAATTATCGGTTGTATATTACTAAACATACGTTCGATATGGAATTTTAAACTTGAATTTAGTTTATACATATATACTCATATAACGCTCGATTTGGTATCAAATTTCAATTTTTAGTTTGTATGTATAGATTTATATATCTATGTATGTAAAATTTAAATACAAGCCAAATACGATTATTATTTTTGATTTTGGTATCTAACTAGTATATGTATCTAACTAATATCGGTATCTAACTATAATAGATACCATACTACTATTGATACCATACGACTAGCCACTGAGTGTGTGCATAGCGGTTATCCTGCGGGAACTATCCTACGTGTGCGTGTGACCTGCCGAGTCAGTTTTTATTTTTAATTTTTAAATTTTAATATTTGAACATATGAACAACTGAACATATGAACAGATATTCATATGAACAAGTATTCATATGTCACAATGTGATAGTAATATAGCACCGATGATTTTCTGTCACGTTGTGATTTTTTGAATAGTAATATAAAACCGATAAAAATCCGTTACAATGTGACAAAATGATTTTGATTTTTAGATTTTGATATTATATGTCATATAGTATTCTATTTTGTGTTTTAAGGGGTTAATTTTGGATTTTAGATTTTAGGTATATATTTTATCAAGTGATATATAAAAACGCATATATGGTCAAAATAAGACGGTTATTTTATGTATTTGATTCTTATTTTTAGATAATAAAAAACCCTAGGATTTTTATATCCTAGGGTTTTATGTTTTTGATTCTTAGATTTTAAAACAGATAATCATCTAAAACCTTTTGAATATCTTCATCCATTTCAAAATCAATCTCAAAATCCTCATTTAATAGGTATTCATCTAAGGGAATATAATCATCCTCAAAATACATACCATTGAAGTTTTTAATCACTACATAATCTTGATTTTTAAATGTTACTATATCCATTTTTAATCCTCCTTTTTATTTTTGATTCTTAAATTTCAAAGGTTTTTGTATATATTTTGCCTTCAAAACTAACCTCGATTTTTATTTCACATTCATCATATGGAATGTGTTTTCTGTTTGCAAAATCTTCAATGGCTTTTATTATATCTGCATTTATTTCATCACTTGACCGCTCATCCCATAAATCATGGGTTATAATCCAATCATAATGACTATAGCCATAATACCAATGTTGAAAATCTGCTTTGACCTCTAAAACCGCAACATCTGTAACCTCAATAGAATTGAAACCGTATTTATTCATCATCTTTTTATCCTCCATTTTTGATTTTTGATTATTGATTTTTATTCTATGACTTTAAAACTCAAGTTAGGGTAAATCTCGCAATATTTTGGATTGTATGATATTCCACAAGGTACGCTACAATCCGCTATTATTTGAGTTACAACACAACTACGATGAACGTTTTCATAATAGGTTATTATTTTTTGAATTATAGCCCCTTCATTAACTTCATCAAGTCCACAAAATACCTTTTCCGTGTAAATTTCGTTTGTGTTTTTGTTTGTGAGTTTTACGATATATTCTATAGATAATTCATCAACATTGATTGTTTTCATTTTTTAATCCTCCATTTTGTTTTTCTGATTTTGTTTTTGGTTTTCAATTATCAATGCCCGAAGGGCAAGGGCTATTTAATAGCCCTTGTAAAATTTAGTGCCGTTCACTAATGGGATAAAGCATTCACGGACTATTTTCCGTCCGAGCCATGCCGCTTTATTTGGGTTATCCTGTACTTTATGACCCGCTTTATTTACTACATTAACGCAAGCCCTCCAAAACTTTAAACAACGTATTATTTGGTCAGCATTTACAACGTGCGGCAATCTAAATTCTACCGTATTATGCCCCGTATGCCAGTTTATAGCGTCACCGTGATACCCTTTATTCATTGAGGCGTAATGTGTAAACGTACGCCCCCAAAATTCAATCATTTTTTCGGTATCGCCTTCAAACTTCATATATTGAAATACAGGATTCCATATTTGAAACCATATGTCATCGCTAAAGCGATAATTGCAATTAACGTGCATATGACAACCGCAACGTTCGTCACGCATTGTGTCAAGTTGTGCCTCTGTTCTAGCATGAAACCACTTCGAAATACCTTCAGCACTCTCGCCTCTTGCGTGATGCTCGCCATGATTAGTACAATCCTTCTCACAATGTTGTGAATGTCCGTTTTTTTGGTAACCTAACATTAACAATGTGAAGTAAACCTCGGCAAAATCCATGTCGTTTAAAAGTGCTTCCTCCCAATGGCTGTAACGTTGTGAACACGTTTCAATCTCAAGCGAAAAGTCGCCGCGACGTATCCATGTATGATTATATGTCCCGTCGATGTTTTCACGTCTTGTATTATCGTGATATTCCTTTTCACAAGTGCATCTCGGGCAATAATGCAAACATTTACCGTCTACAGCGTAACCCTTCATTCCGTCAACTTCATAACACATAACGTCATATAAGCCGGTGTTTTCGTTATACTCACAACAACGCCCTAAACCTTCGCAACGCCATTGTTCATATTCCTCACTTGTTATCTGTTCAGGGATAACTTCACCGCAACCTTTACACACAACGTTGTTTGTATTCCTTGCTTTCTTGTTTGCTACAGTTGTAAAGATTTTTCTAACTTCCATGATTTTTCCTCCTATCATGTGTGTATTGTTTGGGCATAAAGCCCCGTGACGTTATTCACAGTAAACGACTAGACAAAAAAACGCAAGCAAGATTTTTGCGTCATTATATAGAAGAAAAAAATTCAAAAAACAGATAAAAAAATCCAAAAAACCGCATAAATACGTTATTTATTTTTTTGACAAAAAATAATTGTATTTTTTTTAAAAAATTATATTGTATCAAATATAATTTATGTTTCACGGCTCAACCATGCACGTTTCACGAATTGTCTGAATATAGGGGGAGGGGATGGGTACAATTCACTACAATTCATGGAATATTCAGACAATTTAAAGACACGGGGGTAATTGTCAGACTTTTTGATTAATTTTCTGACAATTTGAGAGTAGCACTCACAGACCCAACTCACCAAACGTTTTTTATATTACAATACAGGGGGCTATAAATCACAGAAATAAAATATCAATCAAACAAAAAAAAGTAGAGATAATATATATATCTCCACTTTCACTATTTTTACACTATTCAGTATTTTACTGAAACCTATTCAAATGTGCGTCAAGCGTCTGATTTATGGTCTTAATCTGTTCCCGCATAGCATCAACCTTAACCATATCCAAAAACGACTCCTGCACAACGTCAGTAATCTTTTCCAAGTCCTTCTGTGCCGTTAAACCTTCCTTGTCGTTAAATCCTTCTTTAGCCCATTTCAAAATAAGGTCATTCAAATCTTTAATGGCATCAATCCCACTCTGTAATAATTCATTAGTCATTATCTCTCTCCTTAATCGGCTCAACCTTATTCAGTTCATCATCTAAAGTTGACATAACTATTTTAATACTGTTTTGCATTTCTTTAAGACTTTTAGTCATATCATTTATACAATTCAACATCACACAAAACTGCGCCAACATATCTTTAATCTGATAATCACTCATTCTTTATCCTCTCCTTTAATCCAAGTGTTATAACAAAGTAAAAATTCATCTCTTGTTAAAATAACGTTGTCGGTGTAAACCTGTTCAGTTTCGTATTCCCGTCTGATAAGTTTGTTACCTTCAATTAAAATCTCGTTAGGTCTGCCAAATAGCCATATACCACCTGTATTCATTATTTATTCCTCATACGGCTCGTCAAGCCATTCCTTAATTCCCTTAACTACATTCTCATTATACCACTCCTCAGAGGGATTGTCAAGTCTTTTTTTAACTTCGTGTCGGATAAGGGTACAAAATATCTCCGCAAGAGATTGATTATTCATATTCCGCACTATATCACCATTTGAAACTATCATAATTACTCCTTAAATATATTCAATGTTTTCTTTTAAATCAAAATCAAAATATTTATCCATATCTGCCCTACATAAGATACATCTGATTTCCTCATAATCCTGTGTATATGCAAGTAACTTAGGTTCTCTATTAGGCTGAGATTTAATTTTAGCCAATAAATGATAAGTTGTTACACGTTTTTTTTCTCTAGTCGGTAACGACTTAGCCCAATTAAGAACATTATCAAGATATTCTTTGCGGCTTTCTTCTTCATAACCTTCCCAATAAAACATACGTCTATTTCTATTTACTTTATAAAATTTAGGT
>JAEEGL010477925.1_pt1 | contig 10724 bp, 9 predicted proteins | sample 9134231 | NCBI WGS metagenome assembly JAEEGL01 (sample SAMN16246548, study PRJNA631951) | gut metagenome | biome: gut microbiome; feature: rumen; material: fiber-attached | host: Bos | place: Iran: Karaj | collected 2018-10 | reverse complement strand
GTTTCTTTGAATTTAAGCTCGTTTGCGCCGATAGCTATTGCAATAGGCGTAATTATACTGCTTTTCTCAAAAAAGAATGTTCTTAAGCATATAGGCGTTGCAATTACGGGCTTCGGCATGCTGTTTTTGGGTATGTATCTTCTGCAGACGGCTATGGAGCCTTTGCAGGATTCGCCCGTGTTCAAAGAGTGGATTTTAAACGCTAACAACCCCGTAATCGGCATTTTGATAGGCGCTGCAATAGCTGCCTTGATTCACAGTTCCGCCGCTTCAATGGGTATTTTGCAGGCGTTGGCTTCTCAGGGCTTGATTCCGTTGAGCTTTGCCGTATTTGTAATATACGGTCAGAATATAGGCACCTGCGTCACCTCGCTTATTTCTTCAATAGGCACAAAGACAAATTCAAGGCGTACAGCGGTTATGCATGCGCTTTTCAACATCATAGGAACGGTTATTTTCCTGCTTATTTCTTATTTCCTGCCGTTTACTGCATGGATTGAAAAAATAAGCGACAACACCATGGTACAGATTTCGCTTGTCCATATTTTGTTCAATGTTGTTTCGACAATAATTATGTTCCCGTTTGCAAATCTGCTTGTCAAGCTTTCCTGCATTATCGTTCCCGACAAAAAGGACGAAAAGGAAAATGATTTCCATATGCAGTTCGTTGATGACCTTATGCTCAACACGCCTCCCTTTGCAGTTGCTCAGATTGCAAAAGAGGTACACAGAATGGCGATGCTTGCGCGTGAAAACTTTGTAATTGCGGCAGGGGATTTGCTCAACGCAACAGATGAGCATTTTGATGAAATAGACCACCGTGAAGAGGTAATCAACTATCTTAATCACGGCATAACACCAATGCTTGTAAAAATAAATGCTCTTGAATTAAGCTATCAGGACGCAAAATATATAGGCAGAGTGTTCCATGTTGTAAACGACCTTGAAAGAATAGGCGACCATGCAGTAAACCTGTCGGAAGCCGCCCGTTCAAGAGTAAATGAAAATATTGAGCTGTCCTCGGAGGGCGAAGCAGAGCTTCAGGAAATGTTTGAGACAACTCTTAAACTGCTTGACGGCTCGATTGAATGCTTTACATCTCAGTCACTCGATTACGAAACCGCTACCGAGCTCAACAAGCTTGAGGCGGCGGTTGACGATATGCAAAGGAATTTTGAACAAAATCACATTGACAGACTTAACAGACATATATGTAACACCAAGGCCGGTATGCTCTTTATAAATACCGTTACCGATTTTGAAAGAGTAGGCGACCACGCCACAAATATTGCATGGCATGTAAGCAATAAGCCTGTTATGCCTCACTGAAGGAGTATTAAATGAGTTTTGCTGTATCCTGCTGTTCGAGCGTGGATTTACCCTATGAACAGCTTAAAGAAAATAATATCAGCTATGTTCCCATGCACTATTCGCTTGACGGCGAAAGCTTTCTTGATGAGCTTGAAACAAGAGAGCCGATGGCTGATTTTTACAAAAAAATGAGCGAGGGAGCTGTTACGGCAACCTCGCAGGTGAATATTGAAGAGTACAAAGCATATTTTGAAAGCCTTTTATCCGAAGGGCAGGACATCCTGCACATCTGTCTTTCAAGCGGAATTACCGGCACATATAATTCAGCTTTGATTGCAAAAGAAGATTTACTTGAAAAATACCCAAATGCAAAAATAATACTTATTGATTCTCTGTGTGCGTCCTGCGGATACGGGATTTTAGCCCTGAGAGCCGCAAAAATGAGAGACGAAGGCTTTTCAATCGAGGAAACTGCAGAATATATCGAAAAGCTTAAACACCGTGTGAAATCATGGTTCTTTACAGGTGACTTGACATATTTTGTAAGAGGCGGCAGACTTTCCGCCGTTTCGGGCTGGTTCGGTACGGTACTTAAAATCTGTCCCTTGCTTGAGGTGGATAAAGAGGGGAAACTTACTCCCCGTGAAAAGTGCAGGGGAAAGCAGAAGGCTGTTCTTGCCTGCGCCGAAAAAATGAAACAGCTTGCCGAAAACGGCTCGAAATATGACGGTGAATGTTATATCGCAAATGCCGACTGCCTTGATGATGCAAAGGCTCTTGCAGATATAATCCGTAAGGAATTTCCTAAGCTTAAAAACAGTATAAATATTGTAGATGTCGGCAAAATAATCGGTTCGCACACCGGACCGGGCACAACGGGACTTTTCTTTGTAGGCGAATAAAAGAATAATTACGGGCTGCATTTTGCAGCCCGTTTCCTTATAGCTCATTATTAAAGTTTTTTCTCAATTCTCTTATTTCGTCAAACAGATTGTAAAGCCCGTCCTCGGAAAGTACGCCTCTTTTCAAATCAGGGGGAAGCTTTCCTTTTTCGTCGTCGGTAAAATCCTTTTTCCAATCTTTGCCTGAATAATACTTTTCAAGCTCGTCGATTTTATCCGAAACAGAATTAAATCCGTCAACGGCAGTCTTTAATTGCGCCGCCGCAGCACTGACCTCGTCAAAAAGCTTTTCGTAATATTCAATTCTTTCTGTCTGTGTTTTACTGCTCATGACAAACCTCTTTTATTCCCTGATAAGCTCATAATCTCCGCTTAAAAGGATACTCAGCAAATCCGCATTTGTTTTAATTTCCGTTTTTGTGACTATTCCCGCCCTTGCTTCATCACCTAAGCGGTGAAAATCTGAGCCCGATGTTTTCTTCAGCTTGTATTTTTCAGCCCATGCAAGAGCAATATCGTTATTTGAATTGTGTCTTACACATCCGTTATATACTTCAATTCCGTCAAGATACTCGGGATTTGTAATTGTCATATCCGTTCTGAACGGGTGCGCCTGATAAATCAAAAGACCGTTTTTACGGGCGAGCTTTGAAAAGGATTTTATATCCATATCAATAAGCTCTCTGTTTTTTCTTAAGAATTTTTCGTCAATGCCGAAAACAAGATAATCGTTAGGGGAGTCGGACGAATCAAAGCGTATTTCCATACCTAAAAGCACATTGATTCTTCCCTTTGCAGCCTCAAGAGCCGCTTTGTATCCGAGTAAAAAAACATCAATTTTTTCGTCCCAGCTCATTTTGTCATAGTCATATCTGAAATAGGTGTGAGTGCTTAAATGGTCGGTTATTACAACCGTACTGTATCCGTTTGCAATATAGGCATCAACAAGTTCCGCTGCAGTAGCTTTTCCGCAGTTGCTTGTTTCTCTTGTATGTGAATGAAGTTCGGCTTTAAACATGTTTATCACTCCGTTTCTTTTAAATTATAGCCTAATTAAACAAAATTGTATATAGATTCAAATAAAAAATATATTGTTTCATCGCTTCAACCGTGATAAAATAAACAAAAGAATATTTTCAGGGGGCTGGAAGAATGAAATCAGCAAATAAATCTGCATCTGTTGCGCCTGTCGGTGCGTTGCCGCCCGATCAGGGTAAAAATGTTACAAGATTTGAATACATCTGCCTTATGCTTGCGCGTATCGGCGGAATGTTTGGCACAACTCTCACAGGTACGCTTGCAACCGCATTCCTGCACGAGCTTTATTACGGCTCAGTCGGTGTCGATGCGGAACGAATTGCAAAAATCGAAGCTGTTCAGACCACTCTTACTACAGTACTGGGCATAGCCTTCGGTCTTATTGCGGGCATTATTGTTCAGAAATGGAAAACACGCTGGGGCAGATACCGTCAGTGGTATATTATCTGCCTTGTGCCGATATTCATTTTAACCGTTCTGTTCTTCTATGTTCCGAAGGGCTGGACAGTACAGCAGATGATTCTGTTCCGTTATGCCATAATGTGCGCTCAGACTGTATTGAATATCTTCAATAACTTCGGTCAGAATGTTGCTCAGGTTATTTCACCCAATCCGAAGGAAAAGAAAACCGTTGCAACCGTTTGGCAGCTGTCTTATTACATAGGTTACGGCGCTGCTTATCTTGCAACTTTCGTTTACGGTATGTTCAGCGACGACAAGAACGCAATGTATATGACTCTTGCGCTTGTTGCAGCTTGCGTAACAATGTTCGGCAATCTCATGTGCGGCTTGTTCTGCCATGAAAGAATTGAGCTGCCCAAAAAGGAAAAGGTTAAGATTTCAAAGGCTCTTTTCCAGCTGTTCAAATATAAAAACTACCGTGCATATCAATATATGCAGTGGGTTAATGTTCTTGCAGCGCTCGGTAAGTTTTCAACTCTGCTTGCCGCTATTACTGTAGGTTCGTCAAAGAACCTTCTTCTCACTCTTCCGACAGCTGTCGGTACCGTTGTCGGCAATCTTATTACCGCAAAGCTTTCAAAGAAACATGAACCTACCAAGCTTCTCAAATTCTGCGGACCGTACGCAATGGTTTCTGCGCTGGTATTGTTCTTTATCTGTTTTGCAGAAGCGAAAATGGGCATTATGTTCTTTAAGGGCTGGAACAGTATTTTCTTCTATGCGTTCTATTTCATATTCGGAATAGGCATAGGAATTCAGGAACTTTCAAATTCTCACTTCAATGTCGAGTATTTCGATTATCTCGAATGGCAGACAGGCGAGAGAATGGAAGCTATTCAGGGTATAGTTCCCGGTTGGATTACAACGGGACTCAACTACCTGAAAAATCTTGCAATTCCGTTCCTTATCGCATGGGTTGGCTATCAGTCCTCAACCGAGGGCGACCTTGTTAAGACCATGCAGGCTCAGCCGGGTTATCTTAACACATGTATGTGGCTTCTCGGATTCCTGCTGTTCGGTTATGCGCTGAGCAATCTTCTCAAAGCTGTTATACTCAAAACTATGTATAATGTTGAGGGAGAAACAAAGGCTCAGATGTATAAGGAACTCGAAGAAATGCGTGCAAAGCGTCATGCAGAAAACGAAGAGCTTACAGCAGCCAAATAATTAAATTCAATTCTGATAATCCCCTTTGACTCTGAATGTCGAAGGGGATTTTTTATAAACGCCATTTGCCTTTTCGCCTAAATCGTAAGCGGATTTTCCGTAAATTATTACTATTGACTGAGTTATTCAAAAGTTATACAATAAAATATGGTTTATAAGTTATTTTAGGGGGATTAAGTATGAAAAAGTTATTGGCAATCATTTTATCGTTCATTCTGGCGTTTTCGTCGCTTGCTCTTGTTGCAAGTGCGGCTGAGTATAATGACATTCCCTGCGTAATAGTGCCGGGTATCGGTCAGTCGAGGGCATGGCTCGTTGATGAGGACGGCAGGTATGTTCTTAACGATAACGGTGAAAAGATTCACTGCTTCCCGGGTAATTTTGATGTAAAGAAAATACTTGCGGATGTTGCTTCACCGCTTGCAATGTCTGTTGCCACACAGAGTGATTCGGGTTTGTCCGACGCTCTTTGCGCAGCTGTTGAGAACGCTTTTGCCATGAATAAAACCGATGACAGCGGTGTTCCCTGCGGTCTGGTGAAGGTAGAAACATATCCTCACTCGCTCGCTCACTGCGATGACGACCAGCTTCAGTACATTTTCGACTGTATTCCCATGCAGAGCTTAGGCGAAACCATAGGCTTGGAAAATATGTATTATTATGCTTACAATTCCTTTGGCAACGCACTTGATATGATAGACGGTCTTTATGACTTTATTCAGATGGTAAAGAAGCAGACAGGTAAGGATAAGGTAAATATCATCCCGATTTCCATGGGCGGCGCACTTTTCAACGGTCTTATGGAGCTTCATCCCGAGGTTGCAGACGATTTACACAGAATCATTTTCGTAGTTCCCGCCCTGAACGGTTCTCTGATTGTTTCCGACATTTACGAGCGTGAGCTCACATTTATGAACCCCGATTATCTTTACAGCGAGTTCTTTGACGGAATCCTTGACGAAACAACCGCAAGCGCTATTGAAGTTGCTTTGAGAGTGCTTCCGAAGGATGTGCTTATGACGAGCCTTGAAAAGACGGTTGATATGCTTCTTTCAAAGGTCTTTGCCAACTGTACGGCTTTATGGATGCTTGTCCCCAATGACCATTATGACAAATGTGTTCAGATGAATTTGTCTGACAGCAGCAAGGCTGAAATCCGCCGTCAGACAGATATTTATCACAATGCACAGACGAATTCAAATAAAAATATACTTGCATTCAAAAATAAAGGCGTTGAGGTGTTTGATGTTTTAGGCTATGATGTACCGCTTTACAATGTCGGCAATTCATGGAATACACAGAATGCAGACGGCGTTATTCATACCTATTCAACCTCTATAGGCGCTCATATGGCAAATGTAGGCGAGACGCTGCCCGAGGATTATGTTCAGCAGAACACCTACTGCAACACTCAGAAAAAAGCAGCCAATGCAAAGAGATTATTCAGTTCTCCTTTGAGACTTTCGGCACCGGTTGACACAACCGTTCAGTGCTCAGACCCCACGCATGACCACATTTCACCCGACAGAGTTGTTGATGCGTCAACAGGACTTTTGCCTGATTACACATTCTATTTTGACAATCAGCCTCATGCAACGGCAAACCAGAACGATATAATTATGAAGCTTTGTGCCGAGCTTGTTGAAACGGACAGAATAACAGATGTTTATTCCGATGAAAACTATCCGCAGTTCAATCAGGGCAGAGCGACAAAAGCTCTTCGTGAAGAGTTGCTTCCCGCAGCGGAAAATGTTGACAAATCCACACTAAGTCAGGCTGACAGAAAAGAATTGAACGATGCGGTAAAAGAAGCTAATGAAATGCTTGACCGCACAATAGCCGAAGAGGGCGAAGCGCCCGCAGTAGAGGCAAGGCTCCGTTCGGCGCTTGAAAATGCAGGCGCTATTGAACCTCAGAGCGACAATTCGGCTCTCTCATCAGCGGTAAAGACAATAAGTGACACTCTTATGGCTGTCGGAGGAGCTAAAGGTTATTCCGATATGCTCAAAGCCGTATTTACAAGTATTGGCGGTGACGGTTCTTCGGATTCTTCGGACGGCAGTAACGGGCAGCAGGACGGCGGCGCAAGCAATACGCCTGCAGGCAATAATTCGTCGGGTTCAAACAGCGGCAGCTCAACGAATTCTGCCAATAATAATTCATCAAATAACATCTCGGGCAACAATTCCGGCTCCTCAAAAACTACCGGCGCAAATGCAAAAAGTCCGAAAACAAACGGTTGGTCATTGAACTATACCGGCGTTTCGATTGTTGCTCTTGCAGCGCTTGCCACCGCAACGGGAATTATAATCAAAAAGAAAAGAGAAGAATAAACTAAAGGGACTGTAAATATACAGTCCCTTTTTTGTCTGCAAAATTAATATTTGCAGCCGGAGTAAACACGACTTGTCGGTATGACAGACGGATTTGAGATATAAAAAAAGAGGGGGACGCAAAAATTGCACTACCCCCTACGGAAAATCTCGGCACAAACTATTAGTACGAGTCATTCCGAAAAATATTTTGGAAATATGTGTTAAATGAGTACTGTTTATTGGACAATGCGCCTTGAACGGGGTTTACAAATAACAGACTACTTATTATAATTAGAAATGCAAAGTTATAACGAAATGTTTTGAATTGAAAGCGGGTGCAAAATGAAATTTAGTGAAACAGATCTAATCTGTGAAGACATAATGTGGTTTGGTATAGATAAAAATGGTTATATCTTCGAATGCACTTCAGCCGGAGTCGGTAATGTTCCTTCCTTTGTATGCGAGAGCCGAGAAGAAACGGATATGCTTGAAGAATATTTTCTGAATACCGCCGCAAAAACAACAGTAGGCAAAATTCTAATTAAAGATGAAGAAAATGATCTTTGCAATGACTGTAAAACATTATCCTCAAAAGGAATATTCTGTTATGATGCAGTAATCGAAGACAATCATCATGATTACATAAAGATTGCTGAACCAGAAGAACCGATTACTATTAATGACTTACCGGATAAAATTAAATCTATAATGGAATCACATAAAGTAGATGTAGATGTTACGACAGAAATAGACATTAATGTTCAGCATGCTTATTCTGATGAAGAAGAACAAGACAGTGGATACAGGTTCCGTCAAGTTATATGTCCATTCTGTAAACATCAGTATATGACAAGGGTTTATAATGAATATGATTTAATCATTAAACATAACGGTGAATTGCTTTACGGATGGAAAGACCGCTGCACAAAATGTGATTCATGGATTTATGTTATTGATAATCAACTTGAAGGTGTTGATCCGTCTTCGTTCCCTGAAGATGAAATTACAGAGCATTTTATACTGAGATAAAATCTGACACGGTTAAGCTTACTTGTCGACTTCAAAAATATACCTGCAGGTACAACGGGTGTTATCGTTCATGAATATGATGGAACAGCGTTTGAGGTGGAGTACTTTGATGAAAATGGAAACACTATTGATGTGATTACAACGCCATCGAATTTAATTACTCTTGAAGATTAAAGGAATTGAAGCACAATGAAAGAATATGATAAAGTAAAAACACTTGTAGAAAAGGAAGGTTTTCCAAAAGGAAGTCAAGGCGTTATTGTAAGCATATATTCATCTGGTCCCGCGTGCGAAGTTGAATTATGGGATGAAAATGAGTATCCAGTTGATGTAGTAACTTATGCATAAGATGAAATCGAAATAGTGGAATAAAAAATCTGACACGGTTACACTCTAAAAGCGAGGATTAATATATGAATACTGATTGGAAAATAATAACTGAACATTATAACAATGCAGTTGAAGCGTTATGGTGTCCAGAAAAGGCGAGCAATTGGCGCCGCGATGAGATAACAGGTTATTACAATATGTGGAACGCCTATTATCTTGCAATGAACGCTGATACTAAAGATGAACTCACATATGCTAGGATTCTTATGATGGTTGCTGATTCAAGATGTTTTACTGATTCGCCCTATGAAAAATATACCAGATTCTATCAACCAGCCTTGGAGGCATATAATAAAGCAAAAGAAAACGGACAACAACCAACAGAAAAAGAATACGATAAGTGCGTTAGATATACAAGTGAATCAAAATATGAAATGGAATGTGAACAAGCTCCGTTTGAAGAACAAATAAAACAAATAAGTGGGTACGAGTTGTTGGATAACTTTGGAGTGTTTGATGGAAGACCGATATTGTTTGAGCATGGACTTGACACTGCCAAAATTAAAATTGATTATTATGGGAAGATAGCAACCTTCTTATTTGAGGATGTTTATGAAATAACATTTCGTACTTTTGACCCTACAACAGATTGGATTTCCGAATTCTGTTGCTATAGAGATTTCTATATTAAAGATAGATTAATATTTGACATTGGTTCTCACAGAATAGTTTGCACAAAAATTTCTGTTGAATCGATTGAGAAAGAACAATAAAAATCTGACACGTGCAATTGAATTAAACACAGGAATAATAATCAAATTATAAATATGGATTTGGTGATACATTAATATGAAAAAATACGATAAATCAGTATTTATAGAAAACTTCAAAAAGATTATGCTTGATAAGTTTGGCGTAGAAGCTGAAACCGTTAAATATATAATAGAGCCAATTTATGATTCCTCAAAAAACGAGAGCGGTGAGGATAGCGTATTTAGATTGGTCCTTCTGTCAGATGAAAACATTGGAAATAAGTCAATCGACTTTAAGCACACAACAGATATACTGACTGCCTTTGATCCTATGATACCCACGAAAATTGAAATAACAAATTACAAGGATTCATCTGAATTTAAGATAAAATGTAGCACAAGAGTCAGAAAGCCTTCGGCAATAGCGAATATTGAAAAGGAGTATGCACCATTTGCTGTAATAGAAGATGCCAAGTATCGGGATGATTTAGTAATCAAGCCGTATTGGGGACTGAAAACGATTAATCTTGGAATGTCATTTGATGAAACTAAATTAACTCTAAAAAAAGAGCAGATAGCATTCCGTACTGAGCATTGGCCCAATAGCGATTGTACGCCGAATGTTGCTTGGAACATTATTCGAATAGATGACTCTATTAGTATATTCTTTGCAAACAAAACGATGTTTAAAATCTATTTCGAAAACTCTTTCACAGGTGCATTGGAAAACGGAATAAAACTCGGGACCCCGATTCAGGATGCGGAACGAATTGATCCCAAATTGCGATGTGATTATGACGAAGAAATTTATGTATCAAAATGCGGTTATTGGTTAGAAACAGATCCGGAAACGAGTAAAGTTATTTCTATGACAGTATTTATTAAAGAGGCTGAGAGTGATGAAACATTCTATAGCTATAAATGGGCTGAATAACAGCAATAAAATCTGACACGGTTAAAGATTTTGAGAGGATTTGAAAAAGCGTGATGCTTATATTGCTTCGGTGAAAGCAGATTAAATGAACGGCTCGCCCCTCAGAAACATAGTCGCACTGCTCGCTTTATCGTTGTGGCAAATCACAAATTGCACTACCTATAGATAATGAAAGGAGCGACTTGCCCTCTTGCGGTGCCCAAAATTTGTACGGGCTTGGAGCGCCCGCAAATTTTGACCGCTGCGCCAACCTCGCCTCGTTTTATCCGCCGCAGGCGGCACTTCGGCGACGTTGCCCGGCACGCCTCAGGTTCAAGTCCTTCTTGTTTGAACATACAAACGAAAAAGGAACACACACCAAACGGTGTGTGTTCCTTTTTGGCAGGGGCAGAAGGACTTGAACCCTCGGCACGCGGTTTTGGAGTTCTGATTTCTTGTAATAGAAACCTCTTATATATCAAGGTTTATCAAGCCAAAAATATTT
>JAEEGL017344273.1_pt1 | contig 10725 bp, 9 predicted proteins | sample 9134231 | NCBI WGS metagenome assembly JAEEGL01 (sample SAMN16246548, study PRJNA631951) | gut metagenome | biome: gut microbiome; feature: rumen; material: fiber-attached | host: Bos | place: Iran: Karaj | collected 2018-10 | reverse complement strand
TCAGGGCCTACAATGGGGCTAACGGCAAGAAGGTGGCTGTTCTGTTTCAGGGCGAACCATGGATTCTCAAGTTCCCACTCAATGTCACGTCACGCCCCAATGAGCAATCCTATTCCAACAGTTGCTTCTCCGAGCATTTCGGAAGTAGAATATACCGGTTGTTGGGAATACCTTGCCAAGAGACAGTATTGGGTACATTCGTCAATGGCAAGACCAAAATTGTCTGTGCCTGCAAGGATTTTACACGTCCTGGCGTTCGGCTCTATGACTTCTGTTCCATCAAGAACACTGTCATTGACAGCGAGACAGGCGGTACAGGTACCGAACTCTCAGATATTCTTGAAACCATTGAACGCCAGGCTTTTGTAGATCCTATAATTGTCTCCGAACGTTTCTGGCAGATGTTCGTGGTTGACGCTCTTCTTGGCAATTTCGACCGCCATAATGGCAACTGGGGATTCCTTGTAGAAGAGGATACACAGAGCTCATCGCTTGCGCCAGTTTTCGATAATGGCAGCTGTCTGCTGCCGCAGGCTGATGACAGCATCATGCAGAGATGCCTTGAAAATGAAGACGAAATGAATGCCCGTATCTATACTTTCCCTACTTCTATGATTAAGCAGGCTGGCAAGAAAATTAACTATTTCGACTTTCTGCATGCACTTGATATGCCGCAAGGCCTTCGTATGGCTTTAGATCAGCTTTTCCCACGTATTCAGGCACTTGACTTTAATGCCTTAGTGGAAGCCGCACCTTATCTCACACCCCTGCAACGGCAGTTCTATATAGAATATCTCACACGTCGACGCCAGATCATGTTTCATTAACGTTTGACAAGGAACACAAGCACCACGAGTGCCAGATAGAGCGGTGGAGAAAGGAATGAAGATGACAGGAACCTGTCCCTGTGGCACTTCAACGCATATAATCACAGAAGGAATCAACAAATATACAAAACAGCAAAACTGACAAAAGAGAAAGAAGCAGGAAAGAATGTCAGACCAACACACCATAAATAACAAACGAATAGCCAAGAATACACTCTTCCTATACTTTAGGATGATTGTAGTAATGGGCATCGGACTATATACGGTTCGAGCTATTCTTGACCTATTGGGCGTTGTTGATTATGGAATATACAACGTTGTCGGTGGTGTTGTATCCATGTTTGCGTTTCTCAACGGAACTCTATCAACTTCTTCGCAACGTTATTTTTCTATAGAATTAGCTAAAGGGGACATGCAGAGGCTAAACCAATGGTTTTGCCTTAATATAACCGCCTTCAGCTTTTTCATACTCCTTTTTCTTGCCATAGCAGAAACCGTTGGCCTTTGGTTTGTCAATACGCAGATGACCATTCCAAACGAAAGAATGTTCGCTGCAAATGTTGTGTATCAGTTGTCAATAATATCATTTTGCATTAATTTCTTTGCAGTTCCATATAATGCTTTAATAATTGCACATGAGAAGATGAGTGCATTTGCCTATATCAGTATTATTGAGACTCTTCTAAAGCTAGGAATAATATTTATACTAAGCATTATAACTTGGGACAGGCTTATTGTTTATGGAGTACTGATGTTCTTAACTGCATGCGGAATCACCTCTTCCTATATAATCTACAATCGCATTAATTTCAAGGAGTCGGAATATCACCCATATTGGAACAAACGAGAAATAAGGGAATTAATCAGCTTCTCCGGGTGGCATTTTATCGGTACATTCTCTGTAACGGTGCGAAGCCAAGGCATCAATATTCTTATCAATCTCTTCTTCAATCCTGCCGTCAACGCTGCTCGCGCTGTATCTTTTCAAATATATCATGCGGTGGCACAACTGTCAAGCAATTTCTTCACTGCAGTCAAGCCTCAAATTTACAAGAGTTATGCAGCAGGAGATCAAGAGGGATTGTATAAACTGATTATGAGAAGTACCATCATGTGTGCATTTCTTATATCCCTTCTTATTTTTCCTATCCTGGCCAACACATCATATATCATGGGAATATGGCTGAAGGAAATACCAAACTATGCCATTGTATTCACTCAGTTAATATTGATAAACGGTTTGATAGATTCAACCAATGGCCCCACTATAGCAGCAGCATTGGCGACGGGTAAGATTAAGAAATACCAACAGGTTGTTTCTTTTCTTATTATACTGAATTTGCCAATTTCATTTATTGCCCTAAAATTGGGGGCAGCTCCTACTGCAACAGTAGAAGTATCTATCATACTTTCCCTGATTACAGCCATTGCTCGTGCTTATATGTTACGCCCCATGATAGGATTTCCATTTGTACGCTATGTCATGCTTTTCTCGAAATTAGTTATTGCCTCACTTACCATATGGATAATCATATATTTCACCATCGTTAATATTGCGACCTCATTAACGACACTTATAGGCTGCTCTGCTCTTGAGATATTGTTAGTAGTCATCGTTTATGTGCTATTTGTATTTAGCAAAGAAGATATTGTCACAGTTTATAACTTCACAAAGAAGAAATGGAAAAAATAAAGAAAATTTTATTTTTTATAAGATGCTTGATTCCTTCCTTGTACTTTAATTTTAAGTACCTTCCCTTTCGTCAGGCTATCAAACTGCCGATTTTGGTTTATAAACATCATTTCCACGTACTGAAAGGTAGGGTTGTTATCGATTCCCCCAAAATCTATACAGGAATGATTCGCTTGGGTATCTTTGCAGTAGGTGTATATCCAAATAATGGTATTTCCCTTAAACACGAGGGGATGCTGATATTCAAGGGAAAATGTCGAATAGGCAATGATTGCCATATAGTATGTGGCAAACTGGGAAAAATCGTGTTTGGAGAGGATTTCAAAGCTTCGGCCGGAATGAAGATTGTCTCCCAATGCGGTATAACTTTTGGTAAAGAGACTTGGATAGGATGGGGGGGTATAATCATAGATACAAATTTCCACCCATTGTATGACATGGAGAAGAAGAGGTTTAAGAAAGCATTTGGTAAAATACATATAGGGGACAACAACTGGATGGGATTACAATGTCTGGTTATGCCTGGTGTCGTGACCCCTGAGCGATGCATCTTTGGTGCCAGAACCGTGATAACGCGAGGTGGCATTTATGAACCGTATTGTGTACATGGCGGCTCGCCAATCAGGGTATTGAGCAGAAATGTGATGCTAAATATTGGACAGGACCAAATCAAAGACTATTCAGATACAAGCCTGATGATACAAACAGAGGTTCTGTAGAGAAATAATAACGACAACAATGATTATACGAAATAATGTTCCCATATATGATATCTGTTGGTTGAATTATGCCAAGGGAGGTATAATCGGAACCTTATATGAACCACAAAATATTGAAGAACTTTGTGATATATGTTCAACTTTGAATCGAGAAAGAAAGGGATTCGACCTTATAGGACATACCAGTAACATCTATTTCCATCCAGACTACAGCGTTGATGCGATGGTGTCAACTCGCAAATGCAAACATTATACTTTGACAGACGATGTAATTGAGTGTGATTGTGGCGTTCCTGTTGCGAAACTGGCACGAAAGATGGTGGATGAAGGAGTGAAAGGGTTTGAAGGATTGATAGACTTACCGGGCACTGTTGGTGCTGCAGTCTATGGTAATGCATCCTGTTACGGATGCAGTATAAATTCTCTGCTGTTATCATTCGACCTGTTGAAACCTGATGGATCTATCGAAACCATGTATCCAAATGAATTGAAGCTCACTAAGCGTTCTTCATCATTAAAGCGTAATGAACTCAAAGGTATAATATTGTCTGTAAAACTAAAGAAAGAGCAAGGTGATGTCATCTTGTTAAAGAGTCTTGCAGAAAAGAATCATCATTTAAGAAAAGTATTCCAACCATCCCCTAAGGATAATCTGGGCAGTATCTATGCAAGTAAGCAAAAAAAGACTGCCTTTGGCTTTATTGTATTAGGCATTGCAAAGTTCTTTGGATTAATCTATGGGCTTACGGGAAAAAACTTTAAGCAGGTAAGAGACAAGCAAAAGGAAATTGTACTCACATTATTACAAGCAAGAGAGTTGTTGCCCTACGTTTATGGGTGGAACCGATATATATGGAAAGACGAACTTGCCCATACACTGTTTTGGAAATTCGATAAAATTCATAGACTTCTATATAAGTACAATGAATTTGAAATAGAAATCAAACGGAAGGTCTAAGGAGATGGTATTATTATTTTTCTGTACTATCATTTTACTTTACGGCTTAGTCCAGTATACAGAGGGACGTAAGGGACGAGGGGCATTTGTGTTCTTCTTCCTCCTTACGGGCGGTTTTCATTTCCTGAGTCAAAGCTGGTGCCCAGTGAAATACACAGACTTTGCAGTAGTGTACCTATTGGTAGTCGCCTTTCTAAATGTGATAAAGGGCAATCATACATTCTTCAAGCCTCAGATCAAGATTTATAAAGTCGTTACCATCATCGGTATATATATAACATTGGAGTTTATCCGCACCTTAGTCCTACAGGAAGAATTCTTTTCTCTTGCTCTTGCAAATTATCGCACCTATATACCCTTATTCTCCTTCTGGCTTGTTCAGGAACTAAAAGGACAGGAAGTAAAGCATCTTTTGAAACAGATAGCCGTCATCACAGTTATATCAACAGTGCTTTTCGATTTGCAACCTCTTCTCGATATCAAAATCCTTCAGCATGCTAACATCGAAGAAACTCGATATCGCAACATTCCCTATCTCGCATATTTCTTTATGCTTTTAGCTACCGTTAGGCTGGATTTCAACAGAGGGAAGACGGTCGCCCTTGTTTTGGTATTTCTGATAGCCGTAATTCTTACCCAGCACCGCGCAGTGATGATGGCATACGTCTTTTGTGTTGGTCTGCATTTGCTAATGACCAAGAAAAGAGGAAGTTTTTTGCAATATGGTATGATTGGATTGGTGTTTTTTCTGTTTGCGGGTGAAGCCATTATGACCCGTTTTGAAGATGACAAAAGTGACCGTTCTACTGTTGAGGACATTAAAGCTGTTGTGAACTTGGATTACGAGAGTGCCGTCAATAATGAATTTGAGAATGCAAATGGCACGTTTTCTTTTCGTGTGCTACTTCTTATGGAGCGGGTTGACTATATGCTCAATCACCCTCGTTACACCGTATTTGGAATAGGCACACGCCATGAAGACTCACCCAAGACGCAAGAGCAGTTCGATTTTAACTTAGGTACAATTAACCACCGCACCGAACTCAGTGGACAGATTTCCTCAGGTGACCTTGCCTGGGTAAATCCCCTGATGCGTTTTGGTTTTTTCGGCATTGCTCTTTTCCTCTACCTGTCTTGGACAATCATCAGATTCCTATATAAGAAAAGGAAGATATCCGACGTGAGCATGACTGCGTTCCTGTTCTATCTGTTTTTGATACTGATTTCGTTCAAAAACGACCATCTCTATAGAAATATGCAGATGTTCTTTGTATATCTGTTGATAGAATACATACGTTATTCTAATGTTAATTTAAGAGTTAAGAGTTAAGAATGACGAATTATGAAGATATCAATTTTAACTTTTTCTAAGGAATCAAACTTCGGAGCTAACCTACAGTGCTATGCCTTATGTAAGACATTGCAGAACATGGGACACCAGGTTGACATTATCGACATCCAACTTCCTCCAAAAAACTTCAGTTGGTATACTACACTTTTACAGTTTCCACAAGATATTATGTTCTTTCTATTCAGAAAAAAACACCTGAATTTCTTTACAAAAAAATATAAGACCATTACTGAACTGCAGAATGGGCAGCATAATAGCGATTTGTACATCGTAGGCTCTGATCAGGTATGGAATCCTGATATCACCAAGCGTTTGGATCCACTTGTATATTTTTTCTCTTTTCTACCTGATGGCGTGTGCCGTATTTCATATGCCGCCAGTTTCGGTACAGAAAGCTGGCAATCGTCATCTCTGACAGACGAAGTGAAGTCGTTGCTCCACAAGTTCAATGCCGTAAGCGTGAGGGAACAGACCGGAGTGGCTATATGCAGAGATACATTCAACATTGATGCGCGACTTGTTGTCGACCCCACATTGCTGCACGCCTCATACGATGAAATTTGTGGGAAATACAACCCTCAGCGTGAAACCAACGAACTGGTATATTTCACGTTCATACGCGATCAGGTTGAACAGAAAATCATTGCTGAGTTCTCTAAAGACAACCATTTGCAGGCTATCGCTTTACGTTCAAACCGTTCAATTCCAGGATTTAAACAGCGTGTATATATGTCTGTTGCCGAATGGCTTAACTCCATCAGATATGCAAAACTTGTTGTTTCCTTCTCCTTCCATTGTATGGTTTTTTGTATTCTGTTTCACAAAAAGTTCGTTGCCCTTCCTGCAAAGGCAGGACGCGCCACGCGTCAAGAGAATTTGTTAGCGCAGTTAGGGTTGTCAGACCATTACTGCAAGGATTCGAAGGATTTGTACAAGACGATGGAATATGTCATCAATAAAAAAATAGACTATGATGTCATAGACAGGAAAATTAAAAAGATGAGAGAAGGGTCTTTGGACTTTCTTATGGAGGTTTGTTCCAAAGGGAATTGAACCATAAAACTTGAACCCTAAAGCTTAAAACTATATGAGAATAGCACATTTGATATGGTCAATGGGAGTAGGCGGAACGCAAACTTTGCTTACGGGCATTGCCAACATACAAGTTCAGATGGGACATGACGTGGGTATTTTTATTTTTGATGATCTGGTAGACCAATCTATCATGGATAAATTAGACTCTCGAATAAAGATCTTCTATCTTAAACGGAAAAGAGGCACAAAAGCACTCCTGCCTTTTGTGAAACTGAACTGGCAATTATGGAAATACCATCCGAACATTATTCATTCACATGCGGGAAAACTGTCAAGGGCAATTTTTACCAGAGTTCCCATGGTTGCTACTGTCCATAATATGGTCGCTGCTTTCCAGAATAAGGAACTTCACCCAGATAACTATAAGAAATATCAGAGAGTGTTTGCCATCTCAAATGCCGTGAGAGATGATGTCATACGAAACGGGTTTGAGCATGTTATGGTGATAGAAAACGGCATACCATGTAATGAGATTAAATGCAAGACTGAATTAAAAAGAGGTGATGCTGTACATGTAGTCCAGGTATCGCGTATCTACTTATGTCAGAAGAGGCAGGATTTGGCAGTTCAAGCATTGTTTTTATTGAAAAAAAGACTTGACACTGAATTCAAATCTCAAAACACAAAACTCAAAAGCCGAAGGTGCGTGATGCATTTTGTCGGTGATGGTAGCGACATGAACAAATTGAAAGAGTTGGTGATCAAACTCGGTTTGGAAGACGATGTGGTACTTGAAGGACTCAAGGACCGCCAGTGGGTGTTCGACCATCTATGTGACTACGACTTGTTTTTGCAACCAAGCGACAGTGAAGGTTTTGGCCTGACTGTGGCAGAAGCATGTGCAGCAAAGCTACCTGTGCTGGTCAGCGATATAGACGGCCCGCTTGAGGTGATAGACGGTGGCAAATTGGGACTGGTGTTCAGACACGGTGATGCCGAAGATTTGGCAGATAAATTATTCCAGTTTATACGTGATGGTTATGACCCCGTAATCGTTGAGGATGCCTACAAGAATACCCTTAAGTATTATGACATAGCTAAGACGACACAACGGTATGTTGAAGAATATGAAAAATTAATTAATAATCGGGAACAATGATACGATCAAAAGAAGACCTTCGAGCCTATATGAAAGCGGATCTGGCTATGACCCACAAACAGTCTAATCGACTGTTCGTCAAATGGCTTACAAGGAGTGATGAGTACTATATCCGCGCATTCATGGTGTCATTGCGTCACTATGAGTATTGGCTGAACAAAAAAAGGAGTATATTCCAACAGGTACCATACCTGTTCTGGTGGTGGAACTATCGTCGGCTGAAGTTGAAGTCACAATTATTTATTATGCCGAACTGTGTTGGACCTGGATTCTTTCCGCGCCATGCAGGATTTATGAGGTTGGGTGAATATGTGCGTATCGGAAAGAATTGTACAGTGTTGCCAATGGTATTGATAGGAAAGAAAAATCCTACGAAGGACTGTGAATTGATTATTGGCGACAACTGTCTTATCAATACAGGTGCAACTATTCTTGGTCCCGTCACAATAGGCAATAATGTGACAATAGCTGCTGGCGCTGTGGTAACAAAGGATGTGCCCGACAATGCTATAGTGGCTGGGGTTCCTGCAAAGGTTATCAACTATCGTCAATCAGAGTAGAAAAAGATATTGAATTGCATGAAAACCGAAGTTTACGAGTTGAATGGTAAGCAAATACGCATTCCTATTGCAGAGAGCTACAAGGATTGTATGACGCTTATCAGAAGTGACAGATATAGGATTTCGGGTAAAATGGAATCAACGCTTTCTGTCATTTGGCATAGTTTAATACATACCGAGTCCTCGTTGCTATTTTGGCTGCGACTGTGTCAATATAAAGGGTGGTTGACACCTCTCTTTAAGATGTTTTTCTTTCATTCGAAAAGAAAAGCAAACGTATTAATGTTTACTACAACGAAAATCGGATACGGTTTTTTTATAGGTCACAGGATATGTTTAGGTGTCAATAGTGGTACTATCATAGGAAACAATGTAAACATATCGCAATTCGACAATATAGGAACTAACCACAAGACACCTGCCATCATTGGTGACAACGTCTATATTGGCCCCCATGTATGTCTTGTTGATGACGTGAAGATTGGTAGTAACGCTACCATAGGAGCCGGTGCAGTCGTAACTAGAGATGTTCCAGAAAATGCCACGGTTGCTGGAGTCCCTGCAAAAGTATTGAATTATGACAATCCTGGAAGGTATATCAAAAATCCCTGGCCCATTTCTGAATAAATACCAAACAGTATGAAAGACATCATATTTGTAGGTTGGGTAAATCATGGGCGTGCTCCTGTTGACGGGGAGACAGCCAAGAACCAATACATTATTGCAGAACTGAAAAAGTACTGCAAGGTGACGGTCTTGGACTTCTATGAGAAGCGTAAGCATCCGTGGGTCTATTTGCAGGCATTATGGGCTGTTATCACTCAGCCCCAAGCTACTATCGTCCTTTCGACTTCTGCCTCAAATATATATGGCATGTTGAAATGGTTCAAGAAATTGAATCTCAGACGTAATGTTGTTCATTGGGTGATAGGGGGAACCCTGGGGGACAAGGTAAAGAATGGAATTTTCAATGCCAATATTATCGGTTATGCGAAGCACACACTTGTAGAGAGTCCATTAATGCTCCGGCAGTTGGAGGATTGCGGTGTTGCAGGTGTGATTCAGGTGCCGAATTTTAAACTCATCAATTATCTTCCCAAAGTAAGTGTTCCCCAAGATGTTATACGTTTTGTCTTCCTTTCACGAATTATGGCAGAGAAAGGATGCAATGAAATCATTGCGGCAGCAAAACTCTTGAATGAATGGGGAATGGAGGACCGGTATGTTGTTGACTTTTACGGAAAGGTGGCTGATGATTACAAGACAACCTTTGAGGAAGGATTATCTAAATTGCAAAATGTGAAATATCAGGGGTTCCTTGATATGCGACAGAAAGAAGGATATGACAAATTGGCCACCTACGACATGCTGCTATTCCCGACCTACTGGAAGGGGGAGGGGTTTGCCGGTATCTTCATCGATGCCTTTGTTGCTGGATTGCCGATGATCATTACTGATTGGGCCCATAACAGTCAATTCGTGAAAGAAGGCGAAACAGGATTGTTTATTCCCGTTCATGATGCGAAAGCATTGGCACAGAAAATGAAAGAATGTATTGAAGGCCAATATAATATCAGCATAATGAAAGAACTGTGTCAGATTGAGGCAAAGAGATATGATGTGCGTAATATCATTACGGAAGAGCTTCTGAAGAAGATAGAAATACTATGAGCAAAAAAATCATCCTCTTCTTCGTCGGTCTTTTAGCAAAGTTACACATCTTGACACCGATGCGGGTGGCTCGCCTGAAGTTCTTCTACAAACTGCATCGCTGGCCAGACTTCAAGCACCCAAAAGACCTCAACGAAAAAATCAACTGGCTGAAATTCTATGGTGATACGAGTCAGTGGCCATTGCTGGCAGACAAGTATCGTGTAAGAGATTATGTGAAGGACTGCGGCTTCGAAGATTGTCTCATTCCGCTAAAAGGCAAGTGGGACACCGTGGAAGAGATAGATTGGGACAAGTTGCCACAGCAGTTTGTGATGAAATGTAACAATGGCAGCGGTGATGTGTTGGTATGTGCTGAAAAAAAGACAATTGATAAAGAAAAAACACTTAAGCATTTCAGAAAGACACTTCAGTCGCCATACGGTGTACTCACTGGTGAAGAACATTACAAATATATTAAGCCATGCGTTATTGCGGAAGAACTTCTTGACGGGAGTACACAACCTAACGAATCACAATCACTCGTTGATTACAAGATATGGGCTTTTGACGGTAAACCGGATTTCATCGTATGTTACAGCAACAGACATAATCAATATTATTGTGAAATAGGTGTATATGACTGCGACTGGAATGCTCATCCAGAGTTCCTGCGCTATAGCTCCCATTATATACCAGAACATCAACTCATGCCCAAGCCTGCATGTCTTGACGACATGTTACACATTGCATCATGTCTTTCCAAGGGTCAT
>JAEEGL016746293.1_pt1 | contig 10725 bp, 10 predicted proteins | sample 9134231 | NCBI WGS metagenome assembly JAEEGL01 (sample SAMN16246548, study PRJNA631951) | gut metagenome | biome: gut microbiome; feature: rumen; material: fiber-attached | host: Bos | place: Iran: Karaj | collected 2018-10 | reverse complement strand
CGCGATGCACTCGACCCGAAGATGAAGAGATAATAGGAGGTTAGACATGGCATTACTTGATATCAAAAATCTAACCATCTATTACGAAACAGAAGATGGTGTTGTAAAAGCTGTTAATGGCATTGACCTTCAGCTTGAAAAGGGTGAATCCCTGGGCCTGGTAGGCGAGACCGGCGCAGGCAAGACCACCACAGCCCTCGGCATTCTGGGTCTTATCCCCAATCCTCCCGGAAAGGTAAAGGGCGGCGAGATCTGGTTCGACGGACAGGATCTGCTGAAGACTCCGGAGAAGGAAATGAGAGCCATAAGAGGCGGCAAGATCTCCATGGTATTCCAGGATCCTATGACCGCTCTCAACCCTGTTCACAAGGTAGTTGATCAGATCGCAGAAATGGTCCTGCTCCACAACGAAGGCCTTTCCAAGGCTGATGCTCAGGTCAGAGCCCTTCAGATGCTGGAGATGGTAGGCATTCCCTCAGACCGCGCCAACGAATATCCGCATCAGTTCTCCGGCGGCATGAAGCAGCGTGTAATCATCGCTATCGCTCTTGCCTGCAACCCGGAGATGATCATCGCCGACGAGCCCACCACAGCTCTTGACGTTACCATTCAGGCACAGGTTCTGGACATGATAAGAGGCCTGAGAGAAAGACTCGGCACCTCTCTTCTGATGATCACCCACGATCTGGGCGTTGTGGCTGAGATCTGCGACAAGGTTGCAGTTATCTACGGCGGCGAGATCATGGAATACGGCACTCTGGAGCACATCTACAACGAGACCGCTCACCCCTATACCAAGGGCTTGTTCGGTTCTCTCCCCAGACTCGACCTTGACGTAGACAGGCTTACTCCTATCCAGGGTCTTACCCCGGATCCCACCAACCTGCCTGCAGGCTGTCCCTTCGGGCCCCGCTGCCCGCAGCACACCGAAGCCTGCGACGTAAAGCCTCCCTACAACGAGATCTCTCCGGGACATTTTGTACGCTGCATGCTCTTCAATGACCAAGCCATCAACACCGAAGGAAAGGAGAGTGAAGAATAATGAGTGCTCCTTTACTCGAAGTCAAACACTTAAAGAAATATTTTGATACTCCCTCCGGTCCGCTTCATGCAGTGGATGACATCACCTTCACACTGAATGCCGGCGAGACCCTGGGCGTAGTAGGCGAGTCCGGCTGCGGCAAGTCCACACTGGGCCGCGCCATACTGAACCTGCATCCCACCACTGATGGTGAGACCTGGTTCGAGGGCGAGCTGATCACCGGCTGCAGCAAGGCAAGACAGAAGGAGCTCCGCAAGGAGATGCAGATCATCTTCCAGGATCCTTTCTCCTCTCTGGACCCCCGTATGACCGTTTCCCAGCTGATCGCAGAGCCTCTGGACATCTACAAAATATACAGCAATAAAGCAGATCAGGAGAAGAAGGTAGACGAGCTGATGGATACCGTAGGTCTGGCTGCCAGACTCTACAACGCCTATCCCCACGAGCTGGACGGCGGACGCCGCCAGAGAATCGGTGTGGCAAGAGCCCTGGCTCTGAACCCCAAGTTCATCGTCTGCGACGAGCCTGTATCCGCTCTGGACGTATCCATTCAGGCACAGATCCTGAACCTGATGCAGGACCTGCAGCAGGAGAGAGGCATCGCCTACATGTTCGTAACCCACAACCTGTCCGTTGTTAAGCACATCGCCAACGACATCATGGTTATGTATCTGGGCACAATGATGGAAAAGTCTCCTGCAAAGGAACTGTTCAGCAGGACCCTCCATCCTTATACCCAGGCTCTGCTTTCCGCTATTCCTATTCCCGCAATAGGTCAGAAGAGAGAAAGAATACTGCTCAAGGGCGAGCTTTCCTCCCCCATCAACCCCAAGCCGGGCTGCAGATTCGCTCCCAGATGCCCCTATGCGACAGAGGTATGCCTGCAGAAGTTCCCGGATCTGGAGGAGATCTTCCCCAACCACTTCGTTGCATGCCATCATGTAAGAGAAGTCAACGGACTTTAGCGGCCTAAGGAGACCAGCATGAAACCACTTATTATTATCACACCGGATGATTTCAACGATCCCATGAGCCACAGGCCATTCTACCTGACCAAGCGGAGCTATGCCTCCGCTGTGGCAGGTGCAGGCGGTTCTCCCTATCTCGCTCTTGAAGCCAGATTCTACGAGGACTACGCCGAAATGGCTGACGGACTGCTGCTGGCAGGAAGCATGTACAATGTGAACCCTGCCCGCTATAACGAGTCTGTAAGGGTCCCCGAGGGCAAGACCGTGTTCGACGCGCAGTCCGCTCTGTCCTTCACCAAGGACTCTCTGGACCTGACCCTCTGCAAGGCCTTCCTCGCCAAGGGCAAGCCGATTTTCGGCATCGGCCGCGGCATGGAAGTGCTGAACGTCGCGCTCGGCGGAAGCCTTTATCAGGATCTTGAAGGAGACCTGAAGGTAAAGCATCCCCAGGGCGCAGACTACAAGGTAAGGACCGCCGAGGGCAGCAAGCTTGCAGAGCTTCTGGGGCCTGAGATTACTGTAAAGAACTACAACACTCAGGCTATCAAGGAGCTTGGCGCAGGGCTTGAAGCCGCAGCCTGCACCGAAGACGGAGTTATCGAAGCCATATGGCACAAGGAGCTCCCCGTATTCGGAGTAATGTGGCATCCTGAGACCTATAAGACGACTGACGATGCCGAATGGGCGGCCAACAAGGATCTTGTGGATCCTATCGAGCCTGACATGGAGCTGAACGCCAGACTTATGGAGTTCTTCAAGACCAAGTCACCTATGACCGGAGTTCCCACAGATGTGGATGCTCCGCGTCCGAAGGACAATGCCCTCTTCAACTACTTCATCGAGCTTTGCAGGAAGGAGGCCTAAGTCATGAGCAAGAAACCGGTAATACTTATCGCCTGGGGCCCCTGCCTGGACCTTCAGTTCTATGCCCAGGGCATGATGCTCACCAAGGCCTATGAATGGGCTGTTGCCGGAAACGGCGGCATTCCTCTTATGCCTCTTGACAGAAGCTGCATAGAAGACTATGCAGAACGCTGCGACGGACTTATCTTCCCCGGCGCCATGAACTTCAAGCCGCTCCCCGGCATTCCCCAGGAGCGCATCATTGAGGGTCACGCCAGAAGAGATGAGTTCCAGAAGGCTCTGTTCGATGCCTTCAAGGCAAAGGGCAAGCCCATCATGGGCATCTGCGAGGGTCACCAGAAGGTTAACTGCTGCCTCAACGGAAGCATCCTCCTGGATCTGGCAGAAAGCAAGGGCGTAGGCCATTTCAACACCGCCCACACCGTAAAGACCAAGAAGGGCTCCCTTATCGAAAAGATCTGGGGCGATGATTTCTACATCAACAGCTATCACAATTACTATGTGGACAGACTGGGCGACGATCTTGAGATCACAGCTGTTTCTCCGCAGGGCAATGTGGAGGCTGTGGAACATACATCACTGCCCATCTTCGGCTTCCAGTTCCATCCCGAAAGGATGAGGGGCGACGACAAGATCCCCGCTGAGGCTCCCGAGGCAGATCCTCTGTTCAGATGGTTCATAGACCTCTGCGGACAGATCCGCGACGGCAAGCCTTATGTAAAGGTTTCCGAACAGTAAAATCACAGACCGGCTTCGTTTTGACGCGGCCGGTCTTTTATTTTGAAAGGAGGTAAATATGCCTGATTTCGTAAAAAGAGCAAAGGAACTCAACGAGCAGACTGTTGCTGACAGGCGCTGCATACACCAGTTTGCGGGCACACAGTTCGACGTTGAAGAGACAAGAGACTACATCACCGCCAGGCTGGATAAGCTTGGAATAGAGTGGGAGGAGATAATAAAATGCGGCATTAAGGCTAAGGTAGGAAAGGGGGAACCCGTCTTCCTGCTGAGAGCTGACTACGATGCTCTGCCCTTTAAGGAGCAGAGCGGGCTTCCGTTTGCCTCCCAAAAGGATTCCTGCCACGCCTGCGGCCACGACATCCACAGCTCCATGCTGCTCTGCGCAGCTCAGATGCTCAAGGAGGTGGAGGACCAGCTTAAGGGCACCATCATCCTTGACTTCCAGCCTGCTGAGGAGGGCGGCGGAGGTTGCCAGAAGATGGTGGATGCAGGACTACTGGAAAATCCCAAGGTGGACAAGGCCATGGCCATCCATGTGGCCACAGGCACCGATATCTCCACCACAGGGACCATCCACTACAGCCTGGGTCCAGCCTTCTCCTCAGGTACGGGCATCAGCATCAAGATCAAGGGCAAGGGAGGCCACGGCGCCCAGCCCCACACCGCTGTGGATCCCATAACAGCCGCAGCGGAGGTGATCGTCGCCCTGCAGCACATCCTTTCCATGGAGATAGCCCAGGGCTCAAGGGTTGCCCTCACCTTCGGCCAGATCAACGGCGGCAGCGCTCCCAATGTTATAACCGATACCGTGGAATTCAAGGGCACCCTGAGAGTCTATGACAAGGCCGTGGGCGAGTTCATAAGAGGCCGTATCGTGGATATTGCAACCAATGTGGCAAAAGCTATGCGCTGCGAAGCCGAGGTGAATCTGACCAAGGCAGGCCTTCCGGTCATAAACGATCCGGATCTCTGCCGCGAGATATTCCCCTGGGTGGAAGAGGCTACAGGCAAGGGCGGGACTCTGCTATGCGATTATCCCACATCCTTCGGCGGAGAGGACTTTTCAGTGATCACCGACAGGATCCCAGCGCTGGTGCTTAAGCTTGGGGCAGGCTCTATCGCAGAAGGCCATACAGTTGCGATCCACAATCCTAAGGTAGTATTCGAGGAGGACTGCATTCCCGTAGGCGCTGCAGCTTACGCCAATGTGGCCTTCAACTGGCTGAAAAACAACGCAAAGTAGAACTTGATCCAGTAAAACAGAAGCACTTTTCAGGCCCGGGTCCGGATGATCCGGGCCTGTTTATATATTAACAATCTTTCGCTTTGCGATATATTTAATATCGATTTGGCAGATACTATTCATTCAATAATTGTTAGACCCAATTGGTTGCAAAAAACCTGCTTATACCTTAAAATTATATCAACTTGGGTTGCAGTACCCGCATTTTTGCGTTGCGTTCGAGGACCAGATGGCTAAGGCAGGCTATATAATAGAAGTCAAGGGAATAGTGCAGGGTGTGGGCTTCAGGCCTTTCATCCATAAGCAGATCATTGGTCACGAGCTCAACGGTTGGGTGAGAAACACCAGTCTGGGCGCAGAGCTTAAGATCGAAGGTGAGAAGGACGCTCTGGATGCCTTCGCCGAGGAGCTCTGGACTAAGAAACCCGCGCTGGCACTGATCGAGGACGTGAAGGTCCGGGAGTACGATCCTCTGGAGGGCTTTACGGATTTCCGCATACTGGCTTCCGACGGAGCTGCGGAAAAGGTGGCTCTTGTGTCTCCCGACATCTGCATCTGCGAGGACTGCCGGAGAGAGCTTTTCGATAAGAACGACAGGCGCTACCGCTATCCTTACATAAACTGCACAAACTGCGGCCCGCGCTTTACGATAATTAAAGACATTCCTTATGACAGAAAGAACACGACCATGGCGAAGTTCCCCATGTGTCCTGTCTGCGAAAAGGAATATACGGACATAGAGGACCGCAGATATCACGCGCAGCCAACCTGCTGCCCGGACTGCGGACCGGGACTGATCTACTGCGGAGCTGACGGAGCTCCCGAGAGCGGAGAGCCCATCGCCCTTACAAAGAATGCCCTGTGGCAGGGCAGGATAGTGGCCATCAAAGGCCTGGGCGGCTATCATCTGGCAGCAAGAGCTGACGATCCTGAGCTGGCTATAGAGCTGAGACGCCGCAAGCACAGAGATGAGAAGCCCTTTGCAATAATGTGCAGGGATCTGGACGAGGTGCGCAGGCACTGCTTCGTCTCGGAGGAAGAGGAAAAGCTGCTGCTCTCAAAAGAGCGGCCTATAGTTCTGCTGAAGAAGCTGTATCCCCGCTATATGATGCACATCAGCGAGAACAGCCGCATAGGCGTGATGCTTCCCTACACACCGGTGCACTTCCTGCTCTTTGCGCAGGAGGAAAACGGCGGAGCTGCCTGTCCTCCTAGCCTGATAATGACCAGCGCTAATATATCCGACAAGCCCATCATCATAAAGGATGAGGACGCCTTCAGGGACCTTGCCGGAATTGCGGACGGCTTCCTGATCGGTGAAAGGGAGATAGAGCGCTGCTGCGATGACAGCGTGATGTGGGGCTTTGGCGGAGGCTATTTTGCCAGAAGATCCCGCGGCTATGTGCCAAGACCGCTGTTCATAAAAGAGACCGGAACTCAGGTCCTGGCTCTGGGCGCCGAACAGAAGGCAAGCTTTTGCCTGTCCAAGGGAACAAGAGCGTTCCCGAGCCAGCACATAGGGGACCTGAAAAACATAGAAAGCTACGAAAACTACGTCTCCCAGATAGAAAGCTTTGAGAGACTGTTCGAAATAAAGCCTCAGCTGCTGGCCTGCGACCTGCATCCTGATTACCTCAGCAGCCGCTATGGCAATCAGAGAGCAGAAGAACAGGGCCTTGAGCTTATAAAAGTTCAGCATCACCACGCTCACATGGCCTCCTGCATGGCAGACAACGGACTGGATGAGCCTGTCATAGGCATCATATGGGACGGCACCGGCCTGGGAGCTGCAAAAAACAGCTGGAAGGCGGGAGCAGAGCTTCTGCCCGGCGGCGAGATCTGGGGCAGCGAATTTCTGACAGGGGATTTCAGCGGCTTTGAAAGACAGGCATGCATACGGCCAATAAGGCTCCCGGGAGGAGACAGGGCAGTGGACGAGATCTGGCGCACGGGTGCCTCCATGCTGCTGGATGCGGGGCTTGAGGACTCATATATGGAGCTTCAGGCCGGGCACGGAATGAAAGCAATCAGTGCAGAGCAGCTGGACCTTGTGAGGCGCATGCTGGAGGCGGATATGAACTGCCCGAAAAGCAGCGGCATGGGAAGGCTCTTCGACGGAGCTGCGGCTCTGCTTGGCATAAAGACTGAAGCCGGCTATGAAGGGCAGGGCGCCGTGCTTTTAGAGGTGGAAGCCGAATCCTGGCTTTACGATACGGCTCCGGAGCTGAACGTTGGCTCCTACACCATTGAATTTTACGAAGAAAACGGCCTCAGGGTCTTCGACTGGCGGCCGATGATAAGAGAGATGCTGGGGGAGCTTGCAGAAAACCGCAGGCAGGGTGAAGGCCCCGGCTCCTGCGCTGCGCACTTCATGAACACTCTGCTTCTTATGGCGCTCAGGACAGTGCAGTACATATCGGAGCGGACAGGCATCAGAAAAGTGGTGCTCTCTGGCGGGACCTTCCAGAATATATACATGATGGAGAGGCTCCCCAAAGTTCTGGAGGCTCTGGGCTTTTCAGTCTATACCCATCAAAGAGTCTCAACCAACGACGAAGGGCTGTCTCTTGGGCAGCTTATGATAGCAGAAAGGATAGCCAATGTGTCTGGCAGTACCTCTGAGAATTAAAGAAATAAACGGAGAAGACGCCGTGGCCGAAAGGGACGGAGTGAGCCGGAAGATAAAAGTAGGCTTCATAAAGGATCCTAAGCCAGGTGACTACGTGATAGTCCATGCAGGCTTTGCCATAGAGCGCGTAGATGAGCAGCAGGCCATTGACGACCTTGAAGCCTGGAAGGAATTCCGGGAGGCAATAAACTCATGATTTTCTCAACGGGTGACGTTAGGGAAGGTATCTGTCAACGAGCGAAAGCGAGTATGACGGAAGGGTGCCCTGACGGCAGGACCCGTTGAGTTGCAAGGCTGTTTATGGATCATATTATAAACGGACAAATAAACATAATGGAGGTCTGCGGCACTCACACCATGGAGATCGCCAAAGCCGGAATCAAAGGGCTGCTGCCCGAAGGCATCCGCCTTGTATCAGGTCCCGGCTGCCCCGTGTGCGTCACACCTCCTGAGACCATAGATGCCTGCCTTAAGCTCAGCGAAGACCCTGCCATCACTATCGCCAGCTACGGCGACATGATGCGCGTTCCGGGCTCCGTAAAGGGTGACAATCTCCTGAAGCGCAAAGCGCTGGGCTCGGATGTGCGGCTTGTGTATTCCGCCATGGACGCTGTGGATATAGCGGAGGCGGAACCTGACAGGCAGGTGGTGTTCCTTGGCGTCGGCTTTGAGACTACAGCCCCCGGCACTGCAGCGGCTATCGGCGCGGCAGCAGAGAGGAAGCTTGATAATTTCAGCGTTTTCTCAATGCTGAAGATGCTGGAGCCTTCTGTAAAGGCGCTGGCTGCAGACCCGGAGTTCCATGTGCAGGCTTTCCTCTGTCCCGGCCATGTGGCTGTGATACTCGGAGAAGCAGGGCTCAGGTTCTTCGAAACTGACATAAAGCTGCCTTCAGTCATCAGCGGCTTTGAACCCGCAGACATAATGCGGTCCATAGCCATGATAATGAGGCAGATTAGAAAGGGCGAAGCCAGGCTGGAAAACGAATACACATCCGTCGTAAGGCCGGAAGGAAACGTGCTTGCCCTTGAGACCATGAAAAAATACCTGGTGCCAAGGACGGATATCTGGAGAGGCCTCGGCATTGTGGCTGACAGCGGCTACGGCATCAGGCCTGAATACGAAAAATACGACGCTGAAAAGCGCTACGGCATAGAGATAAAGCCTCTTGGAATAAAGACAGCCTGCAGATGCGGAGATGTGATCCGCGGAAAGCTGGACCCGAAGGACTGTCCGCTGTTTGGGACTGTATGCGTGCCGGAGGACCCGGAGGGGCCCTGCATGGTATCTGCGGAGGGCGCCTGCGCCGCGGCCTACAAATACCGGAGCATCGAGGACTGAACTGAGGCGCAGGGTCAGATAAGATAAAATGGCTGAAAACATAATTACGCTTGATTACGGCAGCGGTGGACTCAAGAGCTCCCGCCTGATAACCGAAAAAATACTTCCGAAACTGCAGAACACGGCGCTTTCCCAGCTGGGCGATGCAGCGGTGCTTCCCGTAACGGATCAGATAGTAGTTTCCACGGACAGCTTCGTGGTTACTCCGAGGTTTTTCCCGGGCGGAGATATAGGCAAGCTCTGCGTCTGCGGCACCGTAAACGATGTGTGCATGGCCGGCGGAGATCCCTGGTACCTGAGCCTTTCCTTTATACTGGAGGAGGGCCTGCCAATGGAGGAGCTTGAGCGCATAATAGACTCCATAGCGAAGGCTGCCGAAGAAGCCGGGGTGCAGATAGTAACAGGTGACACCAAGGTGGTGGAAAAGGGCACCGGGGACGGCATCTATATCAACACCACAGGAGTAGGCGTGCTGCATACGCCGGGTCTCGGAGCATGGAATATAAAGCCTGGGGATGCCGTGATAGTTTCAGGAAACATAGGAGACCACGGCACGGCGGTTATGCTTGCAAGGAATTCAAAGCTGCTGCAGGCTGATGTGATATCTGACTGCGGATGCCTTAAGGAGCCTGCTCTGGCTCTTGGGAGCGCTCTTGGCAGCGATCTCAGGGTTATGAGAGATCCCACAAGAGGGGGCCTTGGGACCACGCTGAACGAATTTATTGAAGGCACAAAGCTCGGCATAGAGCTGCAGGAAAAGGACATGCCAGTGTCCCCCTCCGTAAACATGGTGTGCGAGCTTTTAGGCCTTGACCCGCTGTACTGCGCCTGCGAAGGCAGACTGACAGCAGTAGTTGCGGAAGAAAAAGCAGAGCAAGCCGTTCAGATACTGAAAGGCTTTGAAATATCAAAGGATGCATGCATCATAGGACATGTTTGCGAAGATCATCCCGGCAAACTGGTGCTCAGAACACCCTTCGGCGGCGGACGCATAATAGGAAAACTCACCGGTGCCCAGCTCCCGAGGATATGCTAGAACTAAAGTCATCCAGATGCAGATGAATTTCTGCGACGGGTGACGTTAGGGAGGGCACCCATCGGCGAGCGCAAGCGAGACGCATGGGAGGGTGCCCTGACGGCAGGACCCGTCGCGAATCAGACGGCATGACATGTCGCGAACACGGCATCTTACGAAAGATAAATAATAATCAACAACGGTAATTAGCCGGCTCTGCCGGTTTTAGAGGATATAGTTAGGGGGAAAAATGCAATACTACAAGAAAATCGGCATTACCAAGGATCAGATAGTCCCAGTCGCAGAAAAAATGCGCAAACAGGGCGTGCTGCTTGCAATGATCCACGGTTTTGTGACAGACGAAGGCAAGCTGAACATCTCCTATGAGTACCAGCTGGGGGACACTATGGAATCCTACACCATAGAGATCGACAAGGACGACAGCCTCCCCAGCATCAGCGATATCTACGACCTCGGCGCCCAGTGGGCCGAGCGCGAGATCAACGAACTCATAGGCGCGCAGTTCGACGGCCTCGACACATCAAAGCGCCTGTTCATGCCCGAAAGCATGCTGGAAGGACAGGGACAGATATTCGTTACACCTATGGACGAGCTTATAGATAAAGCTCACGGCACCAAAAAACTGGAGGAGGAAAAGTAAATGAGTTACATAGTTCCTATCGGACCCTACCATCCTTCTCTTGAGGAACCCGTCCACGCAAGACTCATCACTGAGGGTGAGCTCATCAAAGACGCCGAGATATTCATCGGCTACAATCACCGCGGCATTGAAAAGCTGGCTATGCAGAAGAACATCATCCAGACCCTGGTCATGGTTGAAAGAGTCTGCGGCATCTGCTCCCACTCCCACGCAATGACCTT
>JAEEGL016382079.1_pt1 | contig 10725 bp, 3 predicted proteins | sample 9134231 | NCBI WGS metagenome assembly JAEEGL01 (sample SAMN16246548, study PRJNA631951) | gut metagenome | biome: gut microbiome; feature: rumen; material: fiber-attached | host: Bos | place: Iran: Karaj | collected 2018-10 | reverse complement strand
ACTTTTTATCAAGCCATTTCTGATAAAGGCGATCCTCTATTCCTTTAGGATCGTAAGTCTTAGCGAGTTCCTTGCTCATTGATTTAGCTCCTTATATATTTTTCGAAGAAAAAATCTTCGATTGTCATTAAAATAATTGGAATGCATACTAAAAAAACACAAACCAAATCACTTTATGATATCACAAAAATACCATCAGTCAAACTGTTTTATGTCTACCAAATAATAATATCATATTCTTTTTCAAAAAAGAACACAGAAAAATATTGCACTGTCCCTCTTTATTGACGGTAATATGTGGTAAAATATGTATTGTCTGCGTGAAGATTTATACTTATTATATATTTATTGTTTTCTTTGTTATAAATTGCATGCATAAAGAGGCTGTAAAGGCATTTGAATAAAATGCATTTTTAAAGATGTCTGTACTGACATTTGAAAAAATTTGCAGCCTTAAAAATGTTTATACAGATATTTGAATAAATTACATTCTTAAAACTTTAATTTCCGAGAGGAGTCCCTTAAAATGATGAAACAGAAAAATTCATACAGAATATTTAGCATTACTCTTGCTGTTTTAATTGTTTTTTCTTTAATAAATATCCCTGCCTTTAAAGTCAAAGCTTCCGGTGAGGATGAAGAAGCGCCGATATCTTTTTCGACCACGGACAACTCCAAGAAAATCGAAGAATTTGTTACCAGATGCTATAAAGTTGCATTCAACCGTAAGCCCGAGAAAAAAGGTTTCAACGACTGGAAAAAGAAACTCACCAACAACCAGGTATGCGGAACATACGTAGCATACGCATTTATTTTCAGTACCGAATATACACAGAAAAATAAAACCGACGCCGCTTTCGTCGAAGATCTTTATCAGATGTTTTTCGGAAGAGCTTCCGATGCATCGGGAAAAGCAAACTGGACCAGGAAACTTAAAAACGGTATGTCCAGAGAAGAAGTTTTCGCAGGCTTCGCAAATTCATCCGAATTCTATTCGCTCTGTGAGAAAAGCGGAATTATCGCGGGCTACTGGGCAAAGGGCTACGAGCCTTCCAGGTTAAATAACATTAATTTGTTCGTTGCAAGATTATACAATGTCTGCCTCGACAGAATGCCAGAACAAAGCGGTCAGAAAGACTGGGTAAGCAAACTCCTCAAAAACAAAATCACGGGCTGTCAGATAGCTCACGATTTCATCTTCAGTAAAGAATACAAAGACAAAAAATTAACCAAAGCAAAATACGTAAAGAATCTCTACAATGCACTTATGAACAGAGATTTCGACGAACCCGGATATAAAGACTGGATTAACAAACTTCAGTCGGGAATGACCAGAGATGAGGTTTTCGAAGGCTTCGTACTCTCTCCCGAATTTGACAAAATCTGCAAGAAATACGGCATCACAACAGGTACCTACAAAGCAACGCAGATCGGTACATACAAACCTTTCGTTTCAGATTACAAAAGACCGGATCAGCTTACCTCTCTTACCACCGAGCCGCTTTCAACAAACAAGCTCTCGGATAAGTTCGGAAACAAATTCGAATTTGCATATCTTAACCAGAACAAATCATCAAGCAGCAGCGACAGATTCAGTTATCAGTATTCGGTAAATGAAAAATTCCAGAATTTCAAAGGAACGATTTACATTCCCGAGGGCGAAACAACTACTCTTCGTACAAACTTAAAGATTTACGGCGAGGATAAGGACGGAAATCTTTTCCTTGTTTACAACTCTCCCCAGATGAACCGCGATTCCGCTCCCGTTAAGTTTGATGTCAACATTACAGGCTTCGACAAAGTAACGATTGAATGGGGTGCAAACAGCGCAAGCCGTGCCATTTCGGATTTGAAATGCTGTCTCGGCGACTGTTATTTCTACACCGTGGAAAAGAGCGAAAAAACAGACAGAAAAACACTTCCCGTTCCTTTAAACAAATTAAAGAATACATCGGGTTACAGTTACTCCGTCGGATATGTCGGATTCAGTGATGTTAAAGGAAATGATTACGGCATCGGAATATTTAATAACGGCCGTGATCAGTCCGGAAGAATTCATATAAAATATACACTCGATCAGAAGTATTCGAAATTCACCTGCGTTGTCTGCCCGATAAAGAATTCGCAGTACACAGGATTCTATCAGGCTTACGTTTACAAAGACGGTGTACTCGCATATACTTCACCTGAAATGACAATCACAAGCGAACCCGTAAACGTAGTTGTCGACACAACAGACTGTAAGGAAATAGAACTTTCATTCAGCGCATATTACAATCCCAGCTACGCAGCACGTGATAAAGGACTTGCAATTGCAAACCCGTATCTGTACATTAAATAAATCCATAAAAAAAGAGCCCCGAAGGGCTCTTTTTTATTCTCCGTACTCTTTCTTCATCTGAGCGTTAACTACATAGTAAACAAGGCTTATTACGATACAGCTTATACCTGCGATCATGAAGCTTATCGAGTACTGAAGAAGACCTGTCTTTTCGAAGTCAACCAGCGTAAGTTTGAAGATCATAATCATCGAAACTACCAGTCCGTATATACGTACACCTGTCATCTTCTTTACGAAGCCTAGTACGACGCATCCTACCGAAAGGATTATAGCGACGATACTCGAAACGTATACAGGTGCGGATAATGCATAACAGAGTGTGAATGGAACGAATACGTATTCAACAACCGCAATGTATTTGCCGACTGTAGCAACTGTTCCATCCTCCTCATCTCTCCAGAGCCATGCGCTTCCGATTGGAACAAGAATAAGTGTAATAATACCGGAAAGAATATCGTAAGGTGTATCAATAACAGCAGTTACCAGAAGTCCGACAAGAATAAGAACGTTGTCTGCAACTATTGTCGTAACTCTCAAATCTCTTTCTTCCGTTTCAGGATTCATGCAAAGAGGTGTGAATCTGAACAGCGTATTCGAAACCGCAAGAGCCGCAAATATTATATTAAGAATCCACATATATTCCAGATCGGGATTATCCAGAATAAACAGTGCGGGAATGATAACGCAGTTAATCAGCGTAAATGCATAAAGCGCAACTTTAAATATGAACAGGTATGCATTTTCAACCCTGTAAAGAAGGAACAGGTATAAAGCAATTGCGCTTATTGCAAAGACCGTATACAAAACCGGAATCATCATAGCGCTTACAAACATGATAACAAAAATGCCGGCAAGTGCAGATATTTTTTCTCCGAGTTTTTCTTTTGCAAAGCCGTATATAATCCAGATAAACGTTAATGCCGCATACACTCCGACAGCTACGAAGTTGTAGTCTTTTCCGAAATACATCATTTCTATTAATGCGGAAGTCAAAAGAACTCCTTCGCTTATAAGTGAACATATTTCGAAATCTCTTACATCTTCTTCGATGTTCTTTGCAAGAGGTGTAAATCTGAAGAGAACTGTCAGAGCAAACTCTGCAAGAAGAATTACACCGGCAACCTCAAGATAATCAATCTCGTAAAGATATTCTCTGAATAGAATCGGACATGCGATGCAGTTACCTGCCATCAGGAAGTATATCAGGTACTTGTAAACAAGCGAGTGTGATTTTTCCGTAGTGTACATAAACAGAAGGAACATTAAGCATACGCCGAATGCAATAACCGTGTACATCGAAGGGATAAATGCGAGGCATATACAAAGCATGATATAGCCCTGTGCAATCGCTGCAATCTTTTCGTATGTTTTTGCTTTGATAAAGCCGTGAGCTGTCCAGTTGGCTGCAGTAATCGCAAGAATTACAGCAGGAAGATAATTGCCCTCTTCCTCGAATGTAAATACGAGAACCGATGCGAATAATACTACTGCACATTCCGAGATAAATGCAAAGAGCCACTGGTCATTTTCGCCCGATAAAGCATTTTTCGAAAGTCCCGTGTATTTAAAGATAAATGTTATAAGAAGCGCTGACGTAATGATAATTCCTTCAACATGCACATAAGGAATATCCGAAAGCGTGTCTGCAAAAAGAACGGGTACCAGTACGCAGTTCGCAATTATCAGTGCGTAAACAAGATACTTGAAAAGCGAAAGATACGATTTCTTAAATACGTAAAGCAATACGATGTAAAGGCATGCAAGTACGGCTGCGATTGCGAGATAAACCGAAGGCACAAACTCGTCTGCTTTGAAGATCATTAGTGCCATTGCTGCAATCGCTGCAATCTTCTCTTTCCTGTTTTCTTTTACAAATCCGTCTATTACAAAGATAAGTGCCAGTAAGGTAAAGATAATAATCTTAACTGTATTTCCTGCACCGTTTTGTGAAAAGACAGTAATTAAAGCTGCTGCCGTAAGAATCGAATTCACAATAAATGTCGTGAGTTCAAAGTCATCGCCCTTAATCTTTTTGCTGAATGAAAGCGGTGTAAATTTAAAGATTAAGGTAATTAATGTCATCGAGATCAGGATTACATTTACAGGGCTGAATGCAAGCGAATTGTCAACCGTTGTGTAGAAATAACCCGTACATGTTACAGTGTAGCCGAGAGCTATTAAGTAAAATGCAAGTTTGTAAATGTATGCGTACCACTCTTCTTTAAGATAAATAAGTACAAGGCCGAGGACTATTGTCAGTGCACCGAACCAGAAGCCCGCATAATCAAATGCAGTAAGAACCACAAGTCCCGCAACCATGGCAGCGATGCCATTAAGTTTACATAACAACCTGTTCTGTACGAAACCTCTGATAAGCGAAATAACCGTCAGAATTGTTCCGATAAGCAAAGGCAGGTATCCGATTGTGCCGTCAAGTTTAACTATTACAAAGGCTACGACAAGTGCTGCCTGGGTAATAAGTATGTTTGCTATTTCCGGAATGATTACGAAGTCAGCCTGCTTCTCTTTGTCTTTTGAAAGAGGCGAGAATAACATCATAAGGTTGATGACTGTCAAAACGGAAATAATCGTTGTTTCTCTTGCACCTGTGAATGATGAAAGTTCGAATACCGAGAACGATACCATGAACGTATAAAGTATAAGTGAAAAATAAGTGCAGAGTTTATATGCAAGCAGGTACTGCTCTTTCATCGTATAAAGCAGTGCCATAATCATTACTGCTCCGCCGATACCGAAAACGATTCTGAAAATATTTTCGTCCGGTAAGAATGCATACAATACGTAGAATACAAGTGCGGTAACTTTGAGTATATGATTCTTTCTTAAATATCCGATAAGTGTTAAAGCTATGAAAGCAATAATGAATCCGTACTGGAATGTCTCATGCGAGCAGATAAGTCCGCCGACAAGAAACAGGGAAATCATAATCTCCGAGAATATACCGGCAATCGTTTTCTCCCATACAAATTCCGTTACAAGAAGCATTACAAATATAATAGTTCCGGCAACTGCCAGAGGAATGTATCTTAAGTCGATATTGATAAGATATGCATTAACAACATCCTGAACCGATTCGGGATTAATCATTCCTGCATGATTAAGTACAAGGAACGCCGTTCCGAAAAATGATGTGATAAATGCAACGAATGCATAATAAACATTTGCGATTCCACAGAATATATCTTTGTCGGAATTGTCTTTTCCGTTTGCAATAAGAAGATCAAGGAATGAAAGACATGTTACTGCTGAACATACAATGCTTCCGACTCCGATTGTAATTGTTCCGTTCTGTAATCCGAATAAGAATCCGAAGAAAACAACAAGGATTTTAACCGAATTAAATACATGGAATATAACGAGGTTCTGAATCTTTCCTTTGATTCTGAAAAGTACGTAATAAACAAATGCACTGAACAGATAGAAGAATGCTACTACGAATATTCCGTTTTTCGTTCCGTTTCCGATGATATAGGATACTCCGAAAACTACCGCTACAAATACACCGATTTCACCGATAACATGGACCAGCGTATTTCCGAATCGTTTAAGCAATGCAAGGAGTGCCGACCAGATAAAGAGCATTATAAAGAGCCACAAATCACTGATCGAGTTAAATAAGAACCTGCACAGGACGACGGACACGAACAGTTCTCCGGCACCGATGGACATAAGCACCTGTCCGAATGCTCCGCCGATTTTTTTCTTAATCAGGAATAATCCGACACCTATAAATGTGAAGCCTGCAACAAACATCGTTGCCTGTTTTACTATGTTACCGACTTCATCGGGAAGTGTACTTGCTCCGAGTACAAGACCTATGAAAATGAGTGCAGCCGCAAGTATGGGCATAACCATAAGACCGATTCTGTTTTCAATGGTCGTTTTCTTCTTCTCTTCTTTTTTGACCTGAGCGGTCGAAGCCTTAATTTCGATTGTATCTTCGACTTCGTACTCTTTGGGTATTTCAAATGATTCTTTAACAGGAGCTGATTCAGCCTTAATCTCTTCTTCGCTTTCAGAAATCTGAGTTTCTGCTTTATCTTCTTCAACTTTATCAATAATTTCATTTACAGATTCCGATTCTGCTTTAGCGCTTTCGCTCTCAATCGGTCCTGCAGTTTCTTCTACAGAAACTTCCGCAGAAGTATCAAGTTTTGATGATTCTGTTTCATCAGCCTTAATCTCTTCTTTGCTCTCAGAAATCTGAGTTTCTGCTTTATCTTCTTCAGCCTTCTCAATTGTTTCATTTACTGATGCTGCAAAAGTTTCAACATTTGCTGATTCTGCTGTATCAATACCTAAAATTTCACTAACAGAAGCTGCTGCCGAAATATCAGCATTTGTATCTGCCGTTGCTGCGACAGCCTCTGCTGTTTCTGCTAAAGCGATGCTTTCGTTCGTTCCCTTAGCAGTGACAGCTTCTTCTGTTTCAACTGCCTCAGCCTTTCTCTCATTTACAAAAGCAATGCCTGAAGCATTGCCCGTTCTGACGGGAACAGCCTCACGCTTTGCCGTATGTATAGGCTCAATGACACGGGGTTTGCCGACCGGTTTGATTTCTTTAACTTTATTTTCTGTCTCTTCTGTATTAACTGTTGCCGAAACAGCCGAATCTTCAATAATGCTTTCTTTCTCAGCGGCTTTATCAAATATATCTGTATTAACAGTTCCTTTATCAGTTTTATCTTCTTTCGAAGTTTCTTCTTTTCTTTCCCAGACTTTTAAAGGCAATGAATGCTTTTCTTCTTTTTCTTCAAAAGCTTTATCGTATCCGTTATTCTTAACCGTATCCTTTGCAATTTCCAGCACAGTCAAAGAAGACGAAGCATCCTTCGAAACCTTTTCGGATGTATCGTTAACACCGGCAGATTCTTTATAATCTGTCTTGACTTTATTCTCTTCTTCAGAGGGAGTATTTACTTCGAAATGAAGTGCATTGATTTTGGTATCAGAAAATGACTCTTCGCGTTCGTTTGTTACCGTCTCCGGTTTAACAGCCTGTGCGGCTCGTGAAGAATTTTCCTGGTTGTTTAATTCATTTAAAATCTTAAACTGACTGTTAACGTAATCAAGTTCAGCCTGTAAATATCTGAGTTTGTTACGCATTGAAAAGTCGTCGCTTATTTCATAGAACTCAACAAGACGATCGATTTCATTTCTTTCCGCTCGAATTCGTTTTTCAAGCTCAAGAATTTCTGAATTCTTATCTTTCATGATTTCCCCTTTTTACGATAAACCGTGCGTTAAAACTACCTCACGTATCCTAGACCATAGTACAATTACAGTCCTTGAAATGTCAACAAATTAGCCCATAAATAACATAAATTTAAATGATTGTTCAAAAAATATATTCTGTTGTTCAATATTTATTCATAAAGAGGCGTTTTTATCACAAATTTGACATAAAAAAGCAGAGGTTTTGAAATCCCCCTGCTCGCGTGTGGGCCGCATCCGACGCAAGTTGAAAATTACCTTATGCGGCCCTTTGCATAAAGAAGCGACAGGATTTAATTTTCCTGCCGCCTTTTATTGCTTTATTATTCTCAATGGAATGCCAAATAGATTATAAAATAATTTAGTTAATCACACCGTCTCTGTAAGCTTCAAGAAGTTCCATTAGATCTGCAACTTCTTCCATGATTCTCTTACCGTTGTCGGTATCGCGCACATACATTCTTTCGTCAAAATCTTCCACTTTCAAAGTATCGGAAATGATGTCTGTTTCGCCTGCGATTGCTTTGACTTTGGATTCGAATTTTTCATGCTGTACAAGCCACATTCCGTGCGAGTCTATTGCAAGCGTATATCCGGCCATACCGGTCTTGTCGTGATATGCTTTCGAGAAACCGCCATCAATCATAAGTACTTTTCCGTCGGCTTTAATCGGAGTCTGTCCGTTCTTGATTTCCACGGGAACATGACCGTTGATTATCTTTGAATACTTACCCGTTGCTTCGAATTCCTTAAGGATTGCTTCGGCAACTTCGGGGCTTTCCTCAATGTATGAATAATAAGGATCTTTAATCTCTTTGTGCGTTTCCTTATCCTCGATAAAGAGTCTTTCGAAAGTGGTCATTTTGTTTCTTCCGTAAAGAGGTGATTTCGGACCGCACCAGAGATACCATAAAATATCTCCGCCCTTTATTCTGTCCGCAGAACCGATCGGTGAAAAATATGCTTTTCTCGCATAGTCTTCAAGAAGTTCATAGAGTGCTTTTCCGTATGTATCTTTTCCGCAGATTCCTGAATGAGCGAAGCTTCCGTCTTCGTTAAGAAGCACGCATCCGTGATAGAGAAGATTTCCGTTATATACTCTGAACATTGCACCTTTTTTGTAAAGGAATTTAACATGCTTTTTGAGTTTCTCGGAATGCATGAATGCTCTTACGAGATGCTTAACTATAAGTTCTTCTTCATCGCTTAATCTGTAAGGATCCTCAGGGTCGATTGTCGGGAAATCGCATTCTCTCAAAGGATAGATTTTTCCTTTGATATTCACTTCGCCTTTTTCGTAATCTATCTTGTCTAAAAGAAGCTGGTCATCCATTTCGAAATCGGGATTTCTCTTTATCGCTTCGCCTTCGAGTTTGAACTGAATAATCGTTATTGCTTTGTACATTTTGCTTTCGATTTCGGAAGCATGTACGAATTCGCCGCTGCTTGTTTCCTTTAATTTGAATCTCGAGCAGTCGGTATCTTTGTATGTTTCCATTGCGAAAGTTGCAAGAGGAAGAAGATTGATTCCGTAGCCTTCTTCGATTACGGAAAGGTTGCCGTATCTTGCAGACATTCTGATAACGTTCGCGATACAGGTAGGATGTCCTGCTGCCGCTCCCATCCATACAACGTCATGGTTACCCCATACAAGGTCTACCGAGTGATAGTTAAGAAGCGTATCCATTATCTTCTGAGGACCGGGTCCTCTGTCATAAATGTCTCCGACAATATGAAGATGATCGATAACCATATCCTGAACAAGATAAGCCATCGTAATGATGATATTATCCGCTTCCTGCACATTTATAATCGTATCGATAATACTCTTGTAATACTTTTCCTTATCGATGATTTCCTGCTTCTCTGTGATAAGTTCCTCGATTACATATCTGTATTTGTCGGGAATGGCTTTTCTGACCTTTGAACGTGTATATTTGCTCGATACGCATTTAAGCACATCCACCATGTCTTTAAGTGTCTCTTGATACCATTCGTCTGTGTTGATGCCTTCGGCTTTAATGAGTTCGAGTTTTTCCTTCGGATAATAAATCAGAGTAGCGAGTCTTCTTTTGTATTCGCTGCTTTTTCTGTCTCCGAGCACCATGTTTATTTTTCTTCTTACAGTGCCCGAGCCGTTTCTTAAAACATGCTCAAACTGCTCAAACTCTCCGTGCACATCCGTAAGGAAATGTTCGGTTCCTTTGGGAAGAGAAAGAATTGACTCAAGGTTAATAATCTCGGTCGCCGCCTCTTCGGGTGTAGGGTACTGTTTTGCAAGTATTCGTAAATATTTTTCCTTCATAAATTCCTCATTCCAAATTAATGTTACCGGTGCAAATAATCAGCTGCCGGTATCTTTCAAATTTACATTTATAAATCAGCCTTCCGCTAATCTTTCATGCGCTGTGTAAATTCTAAAGCAAATTGCAAAAGAGGACCGTTACAAAAACGATCCTCCGGATTTCATTATAAAACAATCTTGCAGAAATTCTTTTTGCCTTTTCTGACAATAAAATCGCCCGCCGAAATTTCTTCTTTTGTATATGCTTTCTTTACATCTGTAATCTTCTCGTCGTTAACCGTACATCCGCCCTGTTCGATTGCTCTTCTGCCTTCGGAACGTGTGGGTACAAGTTTAGCGGCTACAAGGATTGATATAAGGTCTGCCTGTCCGTCTCTGAAGCAGTCTTCGGTAAGAGTACATGAAGGCATATTCTCAAGATTTCCGCCGCCTGCGAATAATGCTTTGGAAGCTTCTCTTGCTTTCTGTGCTTCTTCCTCACCGTGAACCATCTTGGTAAGTTCAAATGCAAGGATATCTTTTGCTTCGTTAAGCTGTGCGCCTTCCCATGAATCCATCTTGTCAATCTCTTCAAGAGGAAGGAATGTAAGCATTCTGATGCATTTAAGTACATCTGCGTCTGCGATGTTTCTCCAGTACTGGTAGAACTCGAAAGGTGATGTCTTGTTGGGATCAAGCCATACTGCACCCTTTTCTGTCTTACCCATCTTCTTTCCTTCTGAATTAAGGAGAAGCTGAATGGTCATTGCGTATGCGTCTTTACCGAGTTTTCTTCTGATAAGTTCAGTACCGCCAAGCATGTTGGACCACTGATCGTCACCGCCGAACTGCATGTTGCATCCGT
>JAEEGL015755443.1_pt1 | contig 10725 bp, 6 predicted proteins | sample 9134231 | NCBI WGS metagenome assembly JAEEGL01 (sample SAMN16246548, study PRJNA631951) | gut metagenome | biome: gut microbiome; feature: rumen; material: fiber-attached | host: Bos | place: Iran: Karaj | collected 2018-10 | reverse complement strand
CAAAAATAGAAATAAATAAAATACCAAAATCTTTTGTTGAAAGTAATAAGGATATATTTTTAATTGATGTAGATATCCCAGAAGAAATAAGAAAAAAATATTATGAAAGAAAGTTATCATTAGAAGATTTTTTTGAATATATTGATATTTTATCTCCAATATTTGATGCTAATTCACTAGAAGAATCATACTATACAAAAAAAGTAATTGAAAAAAATAAAGAAGAAATTATAAACTGTCCAAAATCAAAACAAAAAAAACTAATTGAATTATTAAAAAACGAAGATTTGGTAAGAGAGATAGAAATAAGTGGTTATAGATCACTTGATGATTATTTAAGAACACATGAGTTTGATTTGTACTGTGAATATAACTATGATGATAAATATGATGATATGTCACTAGAAGAAATATTAAATGAATCAAAAAATGATAAAACAGGTCTAAATCCAATATATCAAGAGGGAATCAGACTCTTTGGATTAGATAATATATTAAAATTTGAAAAAGAAAGTGGACTATTTACAAGAAAAAATAAGAATGTAAAAACATATTATTTATTAAAATTGATTGATAGTTTTAAATATAAAGAAGAGAATTATAAAAATAAACCAATAGATATTGAGGCTGCAATATCTGATATTATAAAATCCATGCAAAAATACGAAGAATATTTAATTGAAAAAACAGGCTTTTCATATAAATCATTATCAAAATTAATGAACGGAAAGTGTTCTGATATTTTTTTAGATGAATCTCTATTATCTAGTATTAATGAAAATGAAAAAGACATAATAATCGAAAAGTTTTATAGTGGAAAATTAAATTATGATGATCTAAGAAAATATCCTATTTTAAAAAAAGCATTATTAGATAAAGATCTTGATTTTATATTTAGAGGTTCAATATATAATATTACTGGAAAAGAAAATAACAGATCTGAAAAACAGGATATAAATGAAGATGAAAATGAAATAATTTTGAATTTATATGAAAAATTTGGAGAAAATTTTAGAAAAATGCAGTATTCTAAATTGACATATGAAGAAGCAGAAAAGAAATTATGTAGAGTATTATTTGAAGATATAGTAGGTATCACTCCTTTTAGAAAAGATATAAAAAATTTACCTGAAGAATTCTTTGAATACTATCCATCACTTTCAATAGAAGAAGCAGATTTTAGCAAAGAAGAATTAGATAGAATATATGATTCAAATTATAAAATAGAAGAATTAATGGGAAATTTAGATTTTGTAAAAAGACTCAAGAAAACAAGCGTTGCGATGCTTTCAGATGAGAATTATTATTGGATTACTGATTTATTTCTAGATGATGAACCGTTTAAATCAAATCTTCATAGATTAAAACTTATGGATAGATTTTCAAGAGTAAGTAACCACTATTTAAAAAGAGAATTTAAAGACTATTATCTATCAAATAAAGATTTAAATAAAAATATAGATTTGTCAAATTCAAAATTATCATCAAGTGAAAAAGAAAAATTTAAATATAGAGAATTTACTATAAAAGAATTTTATAAAAATCCTGAATTAATTGAAAAAATGGGTAATTTAAATATTATAGATTCTATATCATATGAATATAATTTTTTAAGAAATATGTATTCGGACGAACAAAATCAAATAAATGCAAATTATAAACGAATTCAAGCAGCAATAGAAGTTGAAAAAATACTATTAAATCCAGAAAATGATCAATATGTTAATGAAATAATCCAACATATTAAAGGAAATCCAAATATTACAATAGAAAATTTAAAAGAAATAGTTGAATTATTAAGAAGAGTGGAATCAACAAACTCAGTTACATTATCATCAATTAGTCATGCATTAGTAAAAAAATTATTAAAAACAAATAATCCAATAGAAAGATTTAACAAAATAGAAAAAATATTTATTAAAAACAACATTCCATTATTTGGTAAGGAATTTTATTGTATTAAAATCTTGTATCCCGAACTAGATAAAAGTTTTGATTTCACAGATGATAGTAGGATATCACCTCAACTTAAAAATAATAGTATTGAAAATGAAAAGTTTTATAGATTGGATTCAAATAATGAGAAGAGATACATAATCATATATAATGATTTACTACGTATAGCAGTACAATCTAATAGTATAGAATTAAAACAATATCTTGATAATATTGAAAAAGGCAATGACATATTTTTAAGAATGCAATCACAAAATATTTCTTATCATGAACTGTCTGATTCTGAACAAAAAGAAATGGAAGTATTTGAAAAACACTTAGAAGCACTTTATGAACATTATTTATTATCAAGAGAAAATAATGATGAATTCAATGAGCTAGATATTAAACAAAAATTGGAATTTTTAAAAGATAAAATAAAGCCTACAAGTAAGTATGATTTAAAAGATAGAATTGTAAGAATGTTTGCATATAGTGGAGGATATAAATCATTTGATGAAATAAAAAATGCAATAAAATTTGCATCAGAAAATGCTGACAAAAGAGGAAGAAATTACGCAAAAGAACTAAAAACAAAAAAATTTGCATTAGAAAAAGGGGATTTTATTAGATGTATTGGTGATTATCAAGCATTAAGTGGATCTCTAGATGCAGGTAATTTTTGTAAAGAATATTTATCAACAATTAATGAAACAAGTTCATCAGATACAACACCATTAGATGTTGATTGGTCCAAAATTGAAAAAAATGATTCAATATATGATTCGATAAACCATACACCAACAGGATTTGGATTTGGTAATGTATATATTGTAATGAAAAAAGACAATGAACAATTAAACATCACTAGAGATGAGAATGGAAATATCAAAGATGCAAAATATGATCCGAAAAAATTAGAAATGTTTTGTTCTAAAGATAAAGCTGGAGGATATAAAACTCATTGGGGAATAAGAACAGGTTTAGCATTTACAGACATTGACTATATTTTGTATAAGAAAAAAAATACAATTGATTTACAAAATCCATATGACAAAGATGGAAATGTAAACTACTTAGATGATTATAATGGAGAAGATGATTTAAAAATAATAAAATTTGAAATAGCACGACATGGGTATTATATTCCAGTTGTTGATTTCTCAGGAAAAATAATATATACACCTGAAGAGTTTGATAAACTAAGAGAAAAAATGCAAGGATTATCATATTATGGAGATAATACATATAATTTTTCAAATAATTTGATAACAGAAGAAACAACAAGAATTAAAGATGAACTAGAAGAATCAAGAGAAGATACAGAATACAAGAAATATTTAATAAATAAAATAATGGAAGAGGTATTACAAAAATACAATTTAACTATAAAAAACAAATCAGATGGTGATTTAACACCAGGAACAGTCGAAATACTAGATACAGGATCAACAGGAAGATTAACAAATGAAATAGGAGATGGAGATTTTGATTTTCTATTTAGACTAGATAATAATATTTTATTAAATATAGATTTATTTAATTCTTTTAAAGAAGATATTTTAAATAAAATAAAGGAATATTCACCAGAAGCTATTTCGATTACAGATAATGGTGATTATCGTATCAAAGGAATAAAATTGTCAGATGATATTTCAGTTGATATTGATCTAACATTTGATAAAAAAAATGATAAAATAAAATACACAACAGAAGAATGTATAAAAGATAGATTAGAAACATTAAAGAAAGTAGATAAAGAAAAATATGAGTATACAATTGCTAATATTATTTTGGCAAAAAGAGTATTAAAAGAAAATCATATTTATAAATCAAAAAATAGTAGAACACCTGAAGGCGGACTAGGTGGAGTAGGTGTAGAAAATTGGATTCTTCAAAATGGTGGCTCATTTATAGATGCTGCAAGAAATTTTTTAGAAGTAGCAAGAACTCATTCATTTGAAGAATTTAAACAACTTTATACAATATGGGATTTTGGAAAAAATCATTTATCAGAAAGAAAAAGAAGATATGCTTATGATAACTTTATAGAAAATAATATGAATAGAGTTGGATATGAAAAAATGATTAAAACATTAGAAGAATATGTAAAAGAATATGAACTAAGTCAGACTAAACAAACCACATCAGTTTATAATTAGAATAATCTGTAAATAAAAAAATGTTGACAGATAAACAAATGTATGATAGTATTCTAAGCAAGTCGAGTGAGTGTACATATAAAAGCTGTACAGGGAGAAATCCTACACGTATATAAATACGGAGTCACTACTAGTTATTAGTAGTGGCTCCTTTTATGTTTATCTCGACTGTAATCTTCATAAACTAAAAAGTGAGTATGCATAAGAGTTTCGAGCTGCATAGAGATTTAATCTTACACGTTTTACACGGAGTCACTATTAATAATTTATATTAGTAGTGTTTTCCGTGTTTTTTGTTTATTTTTATATTATAATGGTTTTGATGATAGAAGTTTATGAAGACAAAATGAATGAGAGGAGTTGGTATTATGGCAGTAATTAAGGTAGAAAAATTATCCAAGAATTTCAAAGTAAAGATTAAAGAAAAAGGATTCAAAGGGAGTTTAAAATCTATAATAAAGCCAAAATATAAAATCGTCAAAGCTGTTAAAAACATTTCCTTTGAAGTAGAAAAAGGAGAAATGATTGCCTTCATAGGACCAAATGGAGCAGGAAAATCAACATCTATTAAAATGATGACAGGTATCTTATTTCCAGATAAAGGTGACATTGATATCTTAGGATTAGATCCATCAAAAGATAGAAAACGCCTTGCATATTCAATTGGATGTGTATTTGGACAAAAAGAACAGTTATGGACTCATTTAACTCCATATGATAATTTCAAATTCTTCGGTGCAATTTATGATATTCCTGAATCAAGAGTCGAAAAGAAGATTGAAGAATTAAGAGAATTATTTGAGCTAGATGAATTCATAAATACACCTGTTAGAAATCTAAGTTTAGGACAAAGAATTAGATGTGAAATAGTTGCATCCCTAATTCACGAACCAAAAATCCTATTCTTAGATGAACCAACAATTGGATTAGATCCAGTAGTAAAAGAAAAAATTAGAACTCTTATTAAACGAATGAACAAAGAATATAAAACAACAGTAGTTTTAACATCACATGATGTATCAGATATAGAAAAACTATGTAAAAGAGTAATTATCGTTAATAAGGGACAAATAGTTTTAGATGATACTATGGATAATTTGAAATACCATTATTTAAATAAAAAAATAATAGATGTTAAGATGAAGGAAAAAGTAAATCTTGATGATGTAGAAGGTATCACAATTTTAAAGGATAAAGACTATAATCTTAAACTTGAAGTAGATTTAAAAAAGAAAAACATATCAGATGCAATTGATTTATTAAATACTGATAATATTGTGGATATTAATATTTCTAATGTACCACTAGAAGAAATCATTAGTGAAATATATAAAGACGGTGATAAATAATGAAAAAGTATTTATACATCTTTAAATCAGAAATAATGTCAAATCTACAATATGCATTTGATATATTAGTCGGATTTATTGGTTATGCAGTTCATATCTTTATATTCTTAAACTTATGGGAATATATATATAGTGATCCAAGTGAATTAATAAATGATTACTCAATGAATCAAATGATATGGTATGTAATAGTTACTGAAATATTATGGTCAGCACTTAATGGAAGGAAGTTTAATCGAAGAATATCAGAAGATGTTAGAACAGGTAATATTTCTTATAACATTAACAAACCATATGACTATATTGAATATATTGTATCAAGTCATTTAGGAATAACAACATTAAGATTTATTTTAGTAACAATTCTTGGTATGGTTTTAGGATTTATATTCCTTGGAAGTTTTCCTCATATTACATTACTAAGTATTATATGTATATTATTCTCTTGTTTTCTTTCATTATTAATTAGTATTTATCTAATTATTGGATTAGGACTATTATCATTTTACATAGAAGATGCAACACCACTTTATTGGGTATATTCTAAATTGATTTTAGTATTAGGTACATTATTTCCAATAGAATTTTTCCCACTTGCTATACAGCCAATAATTAAATATAGTCCTATTTTTGCCGTAAGTATAGCTCCTGCAAAACTATTTGTTGATTTTAATATTAACACGTTTATTAGTACAATTATCATTCAAATAGTATACTTAATAGTATCCATAATAGTAGTTCGTTTATTCTATAAGAAAGGGGTGAGAAAATTAAATGTTAATGGAGGTTAAAAATCAACTTTATACAACATACTTATCAATTAAGTATGCACTTCAAAGAGAATTATTAAACAAAGTAACATTCATTTCTAATATTATATTTATGATTATTAATAATGGTAGTTTTATTATTCAATGGCTTATTTTGTATTCATTAAGAGATGATGTTGGAGGTTATTCATTTAAGCAAGTATTGCTTTTATGGGGAATATCATCATTTACATTTGGAATATCAAGATTCTTTTTTAAAGAAGCATTCCAGCTAACAGAAACTATAAATAATGGTAAATTAGATAACTATCTTGTTCAACCAAAAAATGTTTTAATTTCATGTATAACAAGTAGTGTAGATGTATCAGCAATAGGTGATATAATTTATGGGCTTATTATGTTAGTTGTATATGGTTTAAATATAAAGAATATATTATTATTCCTAATATGTGGACTATGTGGAGCGTTAATCATCGTAAGTATTTCAATAATTTTCTCATCACTTTCATTCTGGTTTGGAAAAACAGAAATGATAGCAGACACTATTAATAATTTAATGATAAACTTCTCTATATATCCAGAAGGAATATTCCAAGGAGTAATAAAATTAATGTTTTATACAATTATTCCATTAGGTATCACAACTTATATACCAGTACAAATAATAAGTGATTTTAATTTTAATTATCTAACAATTGTATTGGTAGCTACAATATTTTTTGTAACACTAGCATTCTTAGTTTTTTATAGAGGACTAAAAAGATATAGTAGTGCAAATTTAATGAACGTAAGAATATAGGTGATAATATGAAAATTACAAAAAAAGACGTAGATAAAATAAAATTAATTAATAGTGAAAAAGATAAATTTTATATCTTATTTAAGATAGTATCAAGTGATGATAGCATGTTATATTCAGATCTAGATACTTATCTAATTGGACAAAGCGCTCCAAATCTTCCAATTTGGATTTGGACAAAAGATGAATTTGATAACTATAAAGAATTAGAAAAAGATTTAGAAGAACTTCTAGTTAATAAAGAAAATAAAATTACTTGTAAAAAAGAATTATATAATTTATTAGAAAAAGAATATAAATTAGATGATTATTTTGAAATGGGATTCTTAACATGCAATCAGTTGATTAAACCATCAAAACAAGGAATATTTGTAAAACCTAATTACTCTGATGTTACAACTCTAGCAGAATACTGGATTGCAAATGAAAAAGAAATGGATAAAATTGATATAAGTATGAATGATGCACTTGAAGAAGCAAATAATTGGATTAAAGAAAAAACATTTTATGTTTTAAAAGATAATAGTGGAAAGATTGTTTGTATGGCAGGATATTCAACATTTGATGATATAGCTAAAATAACACATGTATATACACCTAAAGAAGAAAGAGGTAAGGGTTACTGCAAAAGTATTATCTATAGCCTTACAAAGAAATTATTGGAAGATGGATATAAACCAATGCTTTATACCGATTATAATTATCAAGCATCAAATAAGGCTTATATAGGGGTTGGCTATGAAAATAAAGAAATACTTATCAATTGTAAACTTGTAAAATAATTATAAAAAGGTATAATATTCATATATTTGAAGGAGAAAGTGTATGGAAAAGTTTTATTATGAAGTACCATCAATTGCAAGAAAAGAAGATGCTATTGACTATATAGAAGAATTTAATAGATTCGGTTCTGAAGTTCAAGGAGCAGGATGCTTGCAAAGATATTTAGATAATTATGAAGGATGGCTAGATTTTTTAGAAAAAGATAAAAGAATAATTCCAAGTGAAGAAGATGTCCCAACAGAAACATTCTTTCTTGTAAGAGAGAGTGATAATAAGATTGTAGGTATGACAAATATCAGAACAGGAATGAATACAGACTGGTCAAAATGGAGAGGACATATTGGATTTTCTATTAGACCAACAGAAAGAAGAAAGGGATACAATAAAATTAATTTTTATCTTGCTTTAGAAAAATGTCAAGAATTTGGAATTGAAAATGCTATATTAACATGTAAAGATGATAATGTAGGATCTTATAAAACGATGGAGTCATTTGGTGTTATCCCAGAAGAATATCAATATGATGATTTTATGGTAAAAAGATATATAATTCCAGTAGATGAAACTTTAAAAGAGTATGAAGATGCATATTCACAATCAGGTAAAAAACAAAGATAAAACTATCTTTGTTTTATTATTAGTGTTAGAATATAACTACAAGAGGTGATTTTATGCAAAATATAAGTAAAAAAATATTCGCAGTACAAGATAATCCCGATACCTTAAAAGCTGCATTATTAAAAGTAAAAGATACTGATAATAACGTTCTAGTTACTAATTGTATTTCAAGATTAAAATTAGGAGAACAGAAAATACATGTTATTTTTGATACAATACTATATAATGATGAAAATAATATAATAATATTATTAAAAGATAGCTCAATGATAACACCTGATGTATTTAGAATAATGTTAGATGCAAATAATGTAGGTTATAATGAAATAAAGTTTAGAGAATATCTTCATTTTGATAAACCGGAAACTTCAAAAGATCTTTTCTTTGCAACAGACATAAGTAATTTTAAATTTAGTATAGATGATAGTAAAAGAAAAGGAATTGAAAACTGTACATATTATCCAGCTATGACTGGGCATTTTACTATTAAATATTTTTATGATAAAGAAAAACAAGAACAATTAGATGATTACTATGTCAAAGGAATATTAGAATTAGATGACAAAATCATTTTAATTGTAAAAGAAGGTGAAGATTCTAATCTATACTTTAAAAAGATTTTATATGAACTAGAAAAAATGGGTATGAATGTGGAAATAGATTATTCTAAAATGATAGAAGAACCCCTAAGAAAAAAAGTATTAATAAAAAGAAATAATGAAGAATATTAAAAACAAACTAAAATAGCTTGTTTTTTTATTTTGTAAGAACATAACAATATGCTATAATTAGATAGAATAGAGGGATTGTTTTATGAGGTATATGAAAAGATTTCAAAAATATATATTGGTATTATTTTTACTAATTGTTCCAAAAATGGTATTTGCGAGTACAGGAGAAGATGATATTCCGCTTTACTCCGCATTTTTAATTGAATCATTTGTTACAATACATATGTCATTATTTGTCATACATCCTTTATCTGAATTGATATCGCAGAATAACAAAAGATTATTTTGGACCTTATTTTTTATAAGAATAGGAATTTTAATATTTTTTGATCTATTTGTAACAACATATATAGCAATCGCAGATATTATTATTCTTGCAGTAGGAGCATTTATAGTTACGCCAATATTATCAATTTTTGTAAAAAAACCTCTGTTTTCTTTAACAAATAATAAAGATATAACAGTTGGAGAACAAAATGCATTAAAATGTAAAAAATGTAATACATTAATCAATTCAAAAGACAAGTTTTGTTCAGGTTGTGGAACAAAACTAACAAGTAAAAATGTTTTAGTAACTATTTCAAATAAAGAAAAAGCAAAAAAGAATGCTATTAAGCAAAATGAATTTGCAAAGATATATAATATGAATGAAGATCAAATGCTTGAATCGGTAGTAAAAAAAGAAATGAGTAAAATTAAATATACTATTTCTAATAAGGAAATACCTAGTGAATTAAAAACCAGAGCAACAATATTAAATGTGTTTTTTGCCTTTTTAGTATTTGTTTTTATAGTATCGATTTTTGTTCATTATCCAATCTACACATATTTTATAGAAATAATTATTCTATTAGCAGTTTATAAAACAAAGAATAAAATCAATATTATTAATTATTTAAAGAAACAAGTTAAGTTACGTCCGGAAGAAAAAATATCAAATGTATTAATGAGTATTAAAAGTTCATCAGTACCATATGATTCAAAAAAACAATTAATTACATTTTTATTAATTGTAATATTAGTTTCAATACCTATTTTTGCAACACCAAAGATATTATATGAGAAAACAGCAGGTGGATATGCAGTAAGATATTACATTGCAGGATTAACAAATTTTACAAGTGCAAAAATACCAGAAACATATAAAAATGAAAAAGTAGTCAGCTTAAGAGGAAATACTTTCTCTAATATGCCATTCTTAAGAGAAGTAAGTCTTCCTGATTCAATTGTTGAAATAAGAGGACAAGCTTTTAAAAACTGTTTATTATTAAAAAAAGTTAATATTCCTAAAAATTTAGAGTATTTAGGTGGAGGCGCATTTTATAATGCAATGTCTATAGATGATATAGAGTTACCAGATACTTTAACATATTTGGGTGGAGAAGCATTTTATGGTGCTAAGAGCTTAAAAAATATAAAACTATCAGAAAATTTACCAGAGATAAGAGGAGATACATTTGAATATTGTACATCTTTAGAAACAATAACAATTCCAGATAGTGTTTCTAGAATAGGTGGACATGCCTTTTATGGTGATACCTCTTTAAAAGAAGTAAAATTAAATGGAGGTAGTAGATT
>JAEEGL015468431.1_pt1 | contig 10725 bp, 7 predicted proteins | sample 9134231 | NCBI WGS metagenome assembly JAEEGL01 (sample SAMN16246548, study PRJNA631951) | gut metagenome | biome: gut microbiome; feature: rumen; material: fiber-attached | host: Bos | place: Iran: Karaj | collected 2018-10 | reverse complement strand
CTGTTTAGAAGTTTACCACATTTTTATTAGGGAGTATTGTTTGTGGATCTGAGACTGAGAACAGCTGCTGTTGTCCATCTGGACCTGCTGGCGGCAAATATAGAAAATATCAAGGCAAGACTGAAGCCGGGTACAGATTTGATCGCGGTGATCAAAGGCGATGCCTACGGACACGGAATTGCCGGGATCTATCCCACGATGAAAGCTGCCGGTATCCGCAAGTATGCGGTGGCGGTATGGGAAGAAGGAAGAGAACTTCGGGAAGCCGGCGCTTCGGATGAAGACATCTATCTGCTCGGTGATACCTGGGACGATCAGCTTCCTGAGCTGATCAAGTGGAACCTGATTCCTGCGATCTTTTCAGTCGAAACGGCAGCCAGACTGAATCAGCTCTGTGAGGCAGCCGGGACCGTTCATCCCATCGACATTGCGATCGATACAGGAATGAGCCGGATCGGGTTTCCCTACGGGGAAAGAGCTGTGCCGGCATTCGAAGCGATCAGCCGGATGAAGAATCTGAAGATCATCGGAGCTTTTACGCATTTTGCCAGGGCTGACGAGTCAGATGGAAAGGCTATGCATCAGCAGCTCAAGCGTTATCAGGAGACTATCACGAAGCTAGGTGAAGCCGGGATCCGGATCCCGCTGGCTCATACAGCGAATTCTCCGGCTATTCTTCTGTGGCCTGAGACGCAGCTTGATGCAGTTCGGGCAGGTGACGTACTGTTCGGCCTTTGTCCGGTGGATGAAGAGATCTGGCCCCAGCAGCATCTTTCAGAGGTGATGACCTGGCATACCCATGTGGCCATGGTTAAAACCGTTCCGGCAGGAACAGAGGTGGGCTATGGAGGCACCTATACTACCAGCTCTGAGACCCGGATCGCAACGATCCCGGTGGGATTTGCGGACGGCTACAGCCGGCGGCTGTCCAACCTTGGATGGGTCACGATCCGCGGAAAGAAAGCACCGATCATCGGACGGGTCTGTATGGACCAGTTCATGGTGGATGTAACCGATATTCCCAAAGCCCAGCGCGGCGATATCGTGGATCTGCTCGGCGGAGAGATGTCGATCCTCGAGATGTCCAAACTGCTGGAACAGAATGTGGATGAGATCGTAAGTATGGTATCAAAACGGGTACCGAGACTATATACATCTGGAGAATAAGATAGATGATTCGTTTTTATCTGGCCCTTCTTGCAGGAAAGTGTGCCAAGCTGGGCAGTATGATCTTAAAAAAGATCCTGAAAAAGGAAGGTACGAACCTTCCCGGACAGGTAGCACTGAAAATCTGTCCGGACTTTATTGTCAGAGTGAAAAAGCCTAAGACCGTGATTGCTGTCACAGGCACGAACGGAAAGACCACCCTGACGAATGTGATCGCCGATCTTCTGACGAAGAACGGCTATGTGATCCTGTCCAACCGACTGGGATCGAACATCAATTCCGGCGTTGCCACCGCTTTACTGAATGGCGTGAACCTGCTGGGTATCGAGCGATATGAGACAGCTGTGCTGGAAGTGGATGAACGCAGTGCATTCCGCGTCTTCCCTTACATAGAGCCTACCTACGTGGTGGTGACCAACCTGCTTCGTGACAGCCCACGGCGCAACGCGCATCCGCACTATATCTTCGATATTATCAACAATGCACTGCCGGATCATACGACCCTGATCCTGAATGCCGATGATCTGATCAGCAGCGAGCTTAAACCCAATAATCCGCATGTGTTTTACGGAATCGGAAAACAGCCCTGGGATCATACCGAGTGCCGCAATCTGCTCAACGATATGCAGATCTGTCCGAAGTGTCACGCTCTGATCGAATACGAATATTCCCGGTATAATCATATCGGACGGGCAAAATGCCCGACCTGCGGCTTTGAAGCGCCGAAGGCAGATTATCTGGCTGGTCTGATGGATTATGATACCATGAAGATGCCGGTGGAAGGACCGCAGGGAGAAGAGATCTACCCGATGATTTCCGACAGCATTTTCAACCTGTATAATGAGATGGCTGCGATCGCATTCTGCCGCAGCTTCGGCATTCCCGCCGATAAGCTTGCCAGGGCGATGGAAACCACCAAAGTAATCGATTCCCGTTATCTGAAGACAGAAGAAGGCGGTGTTTCGATCATCACAAACATGGCCAAAGGTCAGATCGCACCGGCTGTTACGGTAGCCTTTGAATACTGTGCGACCAGACCGGGTGAGAAAGAGATGATCCTGATTCTGGACGATCTGCGTGATGCGGAAGTGACGGTAGAAAATACAGCCTACCTTTATGATGTGGATTTTGAAGTACTGAATCAGCCGGAAACCAGCCGGATCGTCGTCGCCGGCGATCGGAGCCGCGATTATCTGCTGCGCTGCCTTCTGGCCGGATTCCCGGAGAATAAGCTTCGCTGTGTAGATACGATCGACCAGATTCCGGCTCAGCTCGAGCTGAAAGAAGGTACCAGCGTGTATATTCTGCATGACTCCTATCAGGTCGCGCTGAAGGACGAACTGGTTCGTCAGATCAAGGAACGTATTCGGGCAAGGAAGAGGTGAGGAGCATGAAGATCGAAGTATTATATCCGGAGATCGCCAACCTCTTCGGAGATCATTTTCAGATGAATTTCCTGGCTCAGAGTATGCCGGATGCGGTATTCTACCGTACATCTCTTCACGAAACGCCAAGATTCATGACGGAAGATGTCAATATGATCTATATGGGTCCGACCACCGAAGACGGGCTGGAGATGATCATTGAAAAACTGATGCCGTGTAAAGAACGGCTGAAGGAACTCATAGAGAAAGATGTCGTCATGCTGATGACGGGCAATGCTTTTGAAGTGTTCGGCAAGGGGATCGAGATCGCTGAAGAAATTCCCGGCGGACCATCTTCCAGCAAGGAGGAAGGCCGTGTGATCGAATGCCTGGGCCTTTTCGATTATCACAGCGTACGGAGGATGATGCACCGCTACAACACGCTTTTCCTGGGAAGCTACGAGACGGAAGAGAAAAAGCTGATCGACGTGGTAGGGTTCAAGGCAGAATTCTCCTATACCTACGGTGACAACAGCGAGCATTACTGCTTCAAGGGCGAAAGAGGTTTCGGGATCCATCCCGATACAATGCTGGAAGGCTTCCGGTACCATAACTTCTTTGGCACCTATCTGAACGGCCCGCTGCTGATCAATAATCCGCTTTTTGCCAAGGATCTTCTGAAAAAAGCCGGAGCGGGGGACGTGAAGCTGGCCTTTGAAAAACAGGCTATGGATGCATACGAGGCCAAGCTGAAACAGTTCAAAGATCCAAAGATCGAATATGTAGAGGAATAAGAATATGATTTCCAAATGGCTGAATGAAGAGATCCAGGAGCATGCCAGAAAAGTCATGGCAGAGACCGGACAGAAAAGCAGCTCGATCGGCGGCTATGCGCTGAAGATCCGGGTGGAAAAACTGATCCATCTGCTGCAGTCGGTCATGTATCCGACCATCTATTATGAAGAGAAGCTGACCGATACCTTCCATGAGGCGACCGTATCGAGACTTTTCCAGGAGACTGCGATGCTGCTCTACGAGATCGCAAAGGATATCCTGCCCAACTGGGAAGATGAAGAGGTTCATCCGGATGAGTGTGAATCGAGAGCGGAGTGTATAACCCGCAGCTTTATGGAATCCCTGCCGGATATAGCGCGCATGCTGGATAAGGATATCACCTCTGCTTATGACGGAGATCCGGCTGCCCGTTCCCGGGAAGAGGTCATGCTGGCCTATCCGGCCTTCGAGACGATCACGATCTACCGGCTGGCACACCGGCTGTTTGAACTCGGAATGCCGCTGCTGCCCCGCATGATGACAGAATATGCGCACAGCCGGACAGGTATCGATATACATCCCGGCGCGCAGATCGGAGAATATTTCTTCATCGATCACGGAACGGGAGTTGTTATTGGAGAGACATGCCGGATCGGACGCCATGTGAAACTGTACCAGGGTGTCACGTTAGGCGCGAAGAGCTTTGATCTTGACGAAAACGGACATCCGGTCAAAGGCGGCAAACGTCATCCGGACGTGGAAGATCGTGTTGTCATCTATGCCGGAGCTACGATCCTCGGCGGCGATGTGGTGATCGGAAAAGGATCGATCATCGGCGGAAGTGTGTGGCTGACGAACTCCGTACCGCCCTATTCGATCATCTATAATACGGCGAAGACGATCTCCGTTTCACAGAAACAATAAATGAGGAACCTGGAAGGAGGTTTGCATTATGAATCATATTATTCAGGATATCAGTGATTTTATCTTTGTTTCCGATCCCCCTGTGGATGCCGACATCATTATGGTTCCCGGCGGTTCCTATCCTGAACCGGCCGAAGTGGCAGCTCAGCTTTATCATGAGGGCTACGCACCGATGATCCTGATCGGCGGCGGAGTCTCCATTGCAACGAGCAAATTTCCCGGCCCCAAGACCAAGACCAAGATCTATACCGGGGACTATCAGACGGAATATGAATTCTATCTGGATGTTCTTCAGAAGAATGATGTGCCGGATGATGCCATTATCGGAGAGGATCAGTCATCCTTCACCCGTGAAGCCGGTATCTACGCAAGGCAGCTGGTGGATGAAAAGCAGATCTCGGTTCGTTCCGCGCTCCTGGTCTGCAAGGCGTTTCATGCCCGCCGCTGTCTGATGGCATATCAGGCTGCTTTCCCGCAGGTGGAATTCTCCGTGATTCCGGTTACCGGATATGATATTACCAAGGAAAACTGGTATCAGGATGAAGAAGCGATCAATCGGGTGATGGGCGAACTTCGCCGGATCGGTGATCAGTTCACCGTTGCCGACATCAATCAGTTTAAAGGGTAAGAAAAGTGCCTGGATCTTCTGTAAAACAAAACTCCTCTGTCTGAAGCATCATTGCTGATAAACAGAGGAGTTTCTTTTTCAGGGTAAGTTTTGCTCCGTAAGGAAAAGACGAAGCTGCGGACCATCAGGCGAAAGATCTTTCAGTTTGATCTCAGGATCATCCGGACGATCAAAGAAGAGGACGACATCCAGTTCAGATCGGACAGAAGAATCTCTTTTGCCGCTGGAAAAGGCGATGAGTCCGGGAAGATGATCAAGCAGGGATATACTTTCCGGAAGGATACTGCTGATGTGGACTTTCCGAAGATCTTTCTGAAGCAACGGATAGATGCCGGGATCTGACGAGAGGACCAGTACATGGTGACCGGAACGGACGGCGGAAAGGATCAGTTCCTGACAGGCCTGTCTTCTGGCGGCTGTGGTGTTTTCGATCAGCCGGATCGTCCGGTTGATCGTCAGCGGAGAATCGGGCAGGTTTTTGCTGAGCTTCTGACAGATAAACGGACGAGTCAGCTCTTCGGGAAGAGGGGACGGCGAAGAAAGATAATCCTTCATCAGGAACCTGAAAAGCACCCATTGATCTGCCGGACGACTGACCGTCAAAGGATCGGTCAGGACGATCCGTGTTCCGGCATGGACAGAATCGGCTGCCTGGGCTTTGAGAGTCCGTGTGTTCCGGATCACATGAAAACCATCGATGATCTCACAGTCAAAGCAGATATCGCCAAGAAGAGCTGCATTTTCTGAAAGATTCTGAAAGGACGTGATCAGAACGATTGAAGAGTGGAGCAGTGACGGCAAGACAGCAGTAAAATCCTCGCTCGCTTGCAGAACAGCAGTCCGGAGCTTCGGTGAGGAAGACTCAATCAGATCCTTCCAGTAAAGCATCAGACTGGAAGGACAGACAATCAAAGAAGGAGCTTCATGACTTGAAAGGGAATGGTCATCCGTTCTGATCCGTTCCAGCAGATGAATAACAGGAAGCCTTGGTTCCAGACAAAGATCATAAACAAGAGCAGCACCGAATCCACATAGGATCCGGCTGTAAAGCCAATCAGCAGCTGATGGGGCAGAATCTGCCAAAAGACCGGAAAGAAGCCTGGAAGCAGAAGGATCTTTCTGATAGGAAACAGGTCCATCTTTCAGCAAAGCATCGATGGAAAGGATCCGTCCCGGCGCAAGCTGAAGGCTGCAGCATGTTCCACTGCTGTCAGAAAGACAGGATGATTCAAAGACTTCCCGGGTGATCTGCTGAATCCTAAGAAGCTCGCTGAGAGTACACACTTCCGGACCGAGAAGAAGAAAAGAACCGTTCTCCAGACGGGCACAGGACTGATGGCTGCGGAAAGAATCGATAATGTGCCAGAATTCGTGAGGACAGACTTCAGGAAGTTCAAGTGTCAGCGCGGTCTTCTGATCCTGCAGCTGAAGAAGGATCCTGCAGGAGAGCTTTTCCAGAATCCGGATCCTTTGAAATGCTTCGGAGCTTTGGATCTCAATCTTTGAACCGGCAGAGATATCATAGCCAAAAGCGTTCACTTCTTCGCTCAGAGCAGCCAGTCCATGATGAAAGAATTCGAAGATCCGGTCAGATTCTTCTTCGCAGGTAAAGGTATCATCGCTCATTTTAGGCAAATAGTTCTGAACCATCTGCATTACGCGTTTTTCCAACAGAACATCTCTAAGAGGATCCGGAATCTCAAGAGTATCTTTCGGAAGACAGAACCGAAGGCTTCCATAGGTCACGAAGATCCTGCACAGCGGCCGTCCATCCTGAAGATCGAATGACAGCGTGAAATGAGCCGCAGCAGGCAGAAGCAGAGAGAGACGATTGAGATTTTCTGTCTCAACGGAGACTGTACTTTTCAGCGAAGGAAGAAGGTATCGGAAAAACAGGTTCAGACTGTGATATCCGAATGTCAGAGAAAGCATGCCATCCGGAGCTGCATCTGAAAGAAGCTGAAGCAGTAAAACGGAATGAAGCGGCATCTTTTCAGCGCTGTCCTTCAAACGAATCAAAGAGGAATGATCCAGCAGATAGGTATGTCCTATCCCGGAAAAGAACGGAGGCAGAAAACCGGAAAGCTCAACACCCTCTACACGATCCGCAGACGGATCGTGGATAGAAGCAAGCGATAAAGAAAGAGCGGGAAGAGGTCCCACGGAAAGGGAAATCGTTCTTGGAGCCAGGGTCGAATCACGGTTGAGACATTCCAATTCGGCTCCGTCGTAAAGGTCAAAGAACCGGTCCAGGTAAATACCGGAGAGAGGAAGAGAGCTGGTTTGTCTGCTGGTTTGAACTTCAGCAGGAGCATGCTCAGCCATTTCACAGAGCAGCTCAAATAAAGGAAAACTATCTGAGCAGAAAGAAATTCGTGAGAAATTGATAGGTTCAGCCGATGCGGATGGATGAAACAGGCTGTTTGATTGAACGGCATGAATCAGATCGGGAAGAGAATGAACGGTGAAGGAAGGAGTTTTTTCACCGGACGGGAAGATTCTCAGTCCCAGGGATACTGTTCGATTCTCAATGATCAGCCGGGGAAGCAGCCTGATCGATGGTGTGGTAAGTCCTGAATAGAAAAGAGGACTGGCTAGTGCTCTGCGTATCAGGGATTTGGCGCCTTTGGTCGTTCTGTCGCCGATTGATGCGTCTTTCATGAGATCCCGGATGCACAGCAGAAACGCCGTTTGATGAAGGCAGATCGGGCGTTTCATCTGGACTGAGCCAAGATCGGTCTGGAACTTCAACTGGCATTCGGGACAGCTGCAGGATAGACGCAGAAGTCTGTTTCGCTCACAGGAAAAATCGACCTGACTGCCGTCAGGAAATTCCCCGTGAGCTTCCATGATCGGTTCTGAGATGAGATCAGCGTTTTGTCTGTAACCGACGTGAACATCAGAAACCGATATCTGATCTTCCTGAAAAAGTTTTTCAGCTTCCTGATAGATGCCGTCAAGGATCAGAAGACCTTCCGTGATCTCGTGAAAACGAAAGTAGGAAGCATCCTTTGGTGTCTCTTTAAAAGGATGAATGGCGGCCTGATCTGACAGTTCAATATTCAGATTGATCTGATCCTGGCGGTGTTTTTCTTCCAGCGCGAGCAGTGCAGCCGCCAGATGAGCACAGGTATAACCGTTCTTGAACTGATCACAGCTGCAGAAAAGCTCCTCTGTCTGATCATTATGGCAGCGAAGGATAACGGTATGAGGTACCGGATCTGCAACAGTCAGCTGATAGGTATAGGTATTGATCAAAAAAGGTTCGCTAACACGACCGGCGCGGAAAAAGGCTTCTCCGCGCCGGATCGTATTTTGATTGAATAATTCTTGCCAGGACATATTTATGACTCCGAAGGAAAAATCAGGATAGAGAACGGGTGGTTTCTTCGGCATACTGCCTTGTATACAGGTTATAGTAATAGCCTTTCATCTTCATCAGTTCTTTGTGACGGCCCTGTTCAATGATCTTGCCGTCCTTGACGACCAGGATCACATCAGCCTGACGGATCGTGGAAAGACGATGCGCAATGACGAAGGATGTCCGGCCTTTCATCAGATGCTCGATGGCATCCTGAATGAGTTTTTCCGTCACCGTATCGATGGAACTGGTTGCTTCATCCAGCACAAAGATCCGGGGATCAGCAAGGATCGCTCTGGCAAAGGACAGGAGCTGTTTTTCACCAGTCGAGAGCAGGTCTCCGCCTTCGCCAACGTCGGAATCGTATCCTTTGTCCATGCGGGCAATGACCGTATCAGCTGAAACACTCTTGACAGCTGCTTCGATCTGTTCCATGGTCGCATCTGGTTTGCCGTACAGGAGATTTTCCTTGACGGTTCCGGAGAACAGATGAGGCGTCTGCAGAACATAGCCGATATTGCTGTGCAGCCAGAGCTGTGAACGTTCTCTGGCATCTCTTCCGTCAATCAGGATTTGGCCGGAGGTAGGTTCGAAGAAACGGCAGACAAGGTTGACAAGCGTAGACTTGCCGGCACCTGTCTCACCCACGATGGCGACGTTCGTGCCCTGCGGGACCTTCAGGTTGAAGTGTTCAAGAACATACTCATCGCCGTCGGGATACATGAAGGAAACATCCTTGAATTCCACATCGCCGAACAGCGGTTCCCAGTTTTCCTTCTTTGGATGGAAGGCATCGCCGTATTTTTCGATGATCTCCGGAGAATCTGCGACATCCGATTCCGTTTCCATCAGGCGGGTAAAACGCTCGATATTTACCTGAACGGTAATCAGGTCGGAAACCGCACGAACGATCCAGCGGATCGGCTCCATGAGGTTCAGCGCGTAGTTGGAGAACGCAGCCAGTGTACCCAGTTCCATCAGTCCCTGCAGCGTGATTCGTCCGCCGCGCCAGAGAACCAGCGCCAGCGCAATATACGAAGTGAAAGTGATCGTAGAGATGAACATGGAACGGAAATGGGATGTTTTCGTAGCGGTTTTGAACATGGACTGGCTGGTCTTGTTGAAATCCTCTTCCATGCGGTTTTCGGCCACCAGTGTCTTGGTGGTCTTGGCGCCGGTGATTCCTTCGTTGAAGCCGGAGGAGATCTGTGAGTTGATCTCACGGACCTTACGGTTCAGCCGGATCAGGTGTTTCTGGAAATAAACGGAAGCCAGAGCCGCCAGCGGAACGATGATCAGTACCATCAGAGCCATCTTCCAGTTGATGATCAGCATGACGACGATCGCACCGAGCATGTAGGTGACGTTCCAGACACCGTCCATCAGACTCCAGGATACCAGACCGCCGATACGGCCGGTATCACTCATGACACGGGAATGGATATAGCCGACGCTGTTCTGGTTGAAATATGAGAAAGAAAGGGTCTGCAGGTGGTTGAAGCTGGCACGCCGCATATCACGGGAGACATTCATTTCGATCCGTCCGGCCTGAGAAGCGCTGATCATATTGACGACGGTCTGGACGATCAGGATCCCCAGGTAGAGCAGGATGAAGGGAAGAAGCGTATCCAGCGTGGACAGTTCTACAAAATGGTTCAGTGCATATTGCTGGAACAGCGGATGAAGTGTATCGATCAGACCGGCCACGAGACAAAGCACTGCCATACAGATGATCGTTCCTTTAAGCGGCTTTACATAGGGACCGAGCTTGGGTATGCCGAAATATTTCAGCGATACATACTGTTGCTGTTCTTTTTCGGTTTCAAATTCAGACATGAGTACTCCTTAAGCAGTTTCATCCTCTGAGATGGAAAGCTGCATATCATAAATCTTCCGGTAAATGCCATTTTTCTCCAGCAGTTCGTCCGGGGTTCCCATTTCCACGATACGGCCTTTGTCCATGACCATGATCTGATCGGCCTGCATAAGCGTGGTGATTCGGTGTGAAATCAATATGACGGTGGAATCTCCGAGTGATTCAGAAAGGGCATGGCGGATGCGGGCATCTGTCTCAGCATCTACGGCAGAGAGAGAATCGTCAAAGACCATGACCGGAGCTTTGCTCGTCAGCATCCGCGCAATGGCGGTCCGCTGTTTCTGGCCGCCGGAGAGAGTCACGCCGCGTTCGCCGACAACGGTATCATAACCGTTCTTGAAATCAACGATCGCATCATCAACACAGGCGATCTTTGCGGCCTTGCGGATCTCTTCCATCGACATATTGCGGTTCGTGATGCTGATATTTTCACTGATCGTTCGGCTGAAAAGGAACGGCTCCTGCAGAACCATACCGATATTCCGCCGAAGATCCTCGGATTTCATATCGGCAATATCAACACCGCCGATCGTTATTTTGCCATTCTCAGCCGGCAGTTCATAGAGCCGGTTCAGAAGATGCATCAGGGTGGACTTGCCGGATCCGGTACTGCCCAGAATACCGAAGGTCG
>JAEEGL014782351.1_pt1 | contig 10725 bp, 9 predicted proteins | sample 9134231 | NCBI WGS metagenome assembly JAEEGL01 (sample SAMN16246548, study PRJNA631951) | gut metagenome | biome: gut microbiome; feature: rumen; material: fiber-attached | host: Bos | place: Iran: Karaj | collected 2018-10 | reverse complement strand
TGACTTCGAGCCCGATCCTTTTGACAATATACTGCCCGACAGATTAAAATCTTCGCACGTTAACGGGACACTCACAATGCTGCCTGATGAGGACGGATGTGAGGGGTTCTTTATAAGCAGATTACGGAGGAAGAATGGATAAAGATAACAGACGTTTCTGTCTGGATCTAACCGAAGAGGAGATCCATAAGTGGTGCCTGGATAACGGGTTCCCTAAGTTCCGCGCGGGTCAGATCAGCAAATGGCTGAACTCGGGCGTAACTGATACTTCAAGGATGACCAATATTCCTGCTGCTATGAGACAGAAGCTCGAAGAGGACTTCCTGTTTTCTGACATGAAGATAATCGATGAGTTCATTTCCAAGATCGACGACACCAGAAAGCTCGTATATCTGCTTCCTGACGGCAATATCATCGAGACTGTAATCATGAGGTACAAGACTGGTCTTTCCATCTGTATCTCTTCACAGGCCGGATGCAAGATGGGTTGCTCTTTCTGCGCGTCTGCCAAGGCGGGATTCGGCCGTTCGCTCACCGCAGGTGAGATGGTGGCCCAGGTTCTGATGGCGCAGGATCACATAGGCGAGAAGATAAGGACTGTCGTTGTCATGGGTATCGGCGAGCCTTTTGATAACTACGATAACCTCATGGGATTCATCAAGATAATGAATAATCCTGACGGAATCAATATGGGTGCAAGGCATATCACTGTTTCCACATGCGGACTTGTGCCTAAGATCCGTGAGTTTACCAAGGAGAAACTTCAGGTCAATCTCGCGATATCACTCCACGCTCCTAATGATGAGCTCCGCCGCGAGCTCATGCCGGTCGCTTCCGCATACAGCATAGCTGAACTTATGGATGCGTGCCGCGAGTATGTGAATAAGACGGGAAGAAGAATAACTTTCGAGTATTCGCTTTTTAACGAGGTAAATGACACTTTCGCTTGTGCAGAGCAGCTTTCTAAGCTTCTTAAGGGCTTAAACTGCCACGTAAACCTCATTGCTGCCAATGAATTTCCGGGTGGAATCTACAAAAGGTGCACGCCGAAGAGGGTAGAAGCTTTTCGCAAGGCTTTGGAGAGCAAGGGCATAAACGCTACCTTAAGGCGCGAAATGGGCTCCGACATCATGGCTGCCTGCGGACAGTTAAGGCGCGGTATAGAAGAGCGCAAGGGCGAAGTGTAACGAACTTATAACTTTGGTGGAAACGCATTTATTTTATAATATAATATAGTTTAGTCTGTTTTGAGGAGTAATTCGATGAACGCACAAAGCCCTGAGGGCATGATATTTGCAGGCAAGTATAAGATAAACAAGCTTATCGGCAGAGGCGGTATGGCCAATGTCTATCTTGCAACGGACATGGGTTCCGGGATCAAGGTTGCCATCAAGGTATTGAAGCCCGAGTTCTCAGCGGATGAAGAATTCATCAGAAGATTCGATACGGAGGCTAAGGCCGTATCTTCGCTTAATCACGCCAATATTGTTAAGGTCTTCGGTGTAGGTCACGAAGGCAACTTCAGATATATCGTTCAGGAGTTTGTTGACGGTATTACCGTTAAGGACCTTATCAATCAGAATGGTCATCTTGACTGGAAGGTAGCAGTGCCGATCGTTATCCAGGTAGGAATGGCCCTTGAGTATGCACATAAGAACGGCATCATCCACAAGGATATCAAGCCGCAGAATATACTTATCAGCCGTGACAGAATCGCTAAGATCACTGACTTCGGTATCGCGAGAGCCGCTACAGGCAATACGATCACGATGTCTTCCGGCGGTGCTGTCGGATCGGTTCACTATTTCTCGCCTGAGCAGGCAAGGGGCAGCAATGTAGGCCCCGCTTCAGATATCTATTCTGTAGGTGTCATGCTCTTCGAGATGGTAACGGGAAGAGTTCCTTTTGACGGCGATTCTGATATCGCTATCGCAGTTAAGCATCTGCAGGACAGACCGCCGCTCGCATCACAGTATGTTCCTGATGTACCGCGCGGACTTGATGCCATCATCGTTAAGTGTATGCAGAAGACTCCTGAGAGACGTTATGCATCAATGCGTCAGATGGTTACAGAGCTTGATGCTCTCATGGTTGATCCTAACGGTGTATACGGAATCATCGGTGCAGGTAATGACGAGCCTGAGCAGACAGCTCCTTCCGGAACTGTATCTTTCAGACAGGATCCTAACTACGATAAGATCGCTGATCTTGAGAAGTCTGCTGAGGCAAGAAGATTGTCCAGACTTCGCGACAATATCCTTCTTGTATTCATCGTTGTACTTATTGTCGGTGTCTTGGTAGGTGTTTCTGTGCTTATCCTTAATTCGATTACAACTGTCACAAAGATTGAAGAAAATACAGACTATACTGTCAGTGATTTCAGAGGAAGAACTATTGATGTCGTAACGGAAGAACTTGATGCTAACAGAATTGCATACGAGATTGTTTCTCAGGTTACTTCTGATTATCCTGTCGGTACAGTTATCGATCAGGATATTGATAGTGGTGTTGTACTCGCAACAGGTACAGGAGCTCATACTATTCGTCTCACAGTTGCAAGTGAGGCTGAGACAATTACTCTTACAAACTATGCCGGTCTTGATTTCCATGAAGTATATTCATTACTCTCATCTTTGGGACTTCAGGTAAGTGTTCTTGAAGAGACGAATGCAGACTTCGAGCCCGGACAGGTATTGAGAACTGAGCCTCCGGCGGGTTCCGTTGTTGAAGTCGGTTCTTCGATCGTTATCGTCTATGCTAAGGCTCCTACAAGCTCTACTGTTCCTGATCTGCACGGACTTACACTTGAGGAAGCAAGAGAGCTTCTCGATGAAGAAGAGATCAATATCGGTCATATCGAGGGTGCTACTGATGTTATCGTTCTCCCTGAGAACCAGCAGTACATCATCCTGACTGATCCTGTCGCAGGAATCACACTCCCGAGAAGATCTTCCATCACACTTTATGTCGGTACTATGGAAGATGTTCAGAGAGGCGGAACACCTACGCCTACACCTTCACAGGTAAATGTAGCTACTACTGTCCAGGGACAGGGTACAGCAGAGGGCGGCGGTTCCTATGACGTCAATACAACAGTAACTCTCGTTGCAACACCTGCTGAAGGATACAGATTCGCAAGATGGCTCGATCCTTACAACAACGTAGTAACTGAGTCTAACGTTTATACATTCGTAGTCTATGATCCGGACGGTGATCCGCTCACACCGACTACAATCAATTACACTGCGGTATTCGAGCCTCTGGCACCTGATCCTGGTGCCGTTCCGCCGATGTAAGAAGCATGCCGGAACAGGTTAAAGGTGTAATTACAAAAGGTGTCGGCGGTGTATATACCGTCAGATGCGAAGATGGCAGCATCAGATCCTGCCAGATAAGAGGCAACATCAGATTAAAGAAGATAACGCCTCTTGTCGGTGATATCGTACTTACAGGGGAGTCGGGTGATCCCGACATCCCTTTTGTATTGGAAAAAATCCTTCCGAGAAAGAACTATCTTGTAAGGCCTCCGCTTGCTAATCTCGATACGTTGCTTCTGATATTTGCATGTGAGGATCCGGTACCGGACCTTAAGCTTCTCGATAAGATGCTTATCATCTGCGGTGTGTTGAAGATCAAGCCGGTTATCCTTTTCTCGAAGAGCGATAAGGATCCCAAGTCTTGCGATAAGTATGTATCCATCTATAGGAATGCAGGCTTTGACTGCTTCCACATGAGTAAGGATGAACCCATACAGGAAGAAGTGAAGGCTCTTATCAGGACCGGTCTTACAGGTCTTGCGGGACCTTCGGGCGTAGGAAAGAGCACTTTCTGCAACAACCTTCTTGGTGAAGGCACGATGAAGGTAGGAGATATCTCTGACAGACTTAAGAGAGGAAAGCATACTACGAGGCATGTGGAGCTTTTCGAGTATGAGGAGGGATTCATAACAGATACTCCCGGATTCACGTCTCTTGATCTGTTCGAGGTTGGTGTATTATATACAGATGTATCCGGCGGCTATCCTGAGATGAGGGCAGCTTCGTCGGAGTGTAAGTTCGCAGACTGCAGGCACATCGCGGAGAAGCAGTGCCGCGTAAGAGAACTCATTGGTGACGGAATCGATGAGGGAAGATACGACAGATACCGCGAATTCTACGAATATTTATACAGCAGAAGACCTAATTCTGCGGGAGGATACAAATGAGAAAATTCGAGTTATCACCTTCGCTTCTTTCAGCTGACTTCGGTTACGTCATGAGGGATGTGGACAGCATTACACCTTACTGTAAGTTCCTGCATCTTGATGTAATGGACGGACATTATGTACCGAACCTTACTATCGGTGTACCTGTTATCAAGTCCATAAGAAAGCATAGTGACCTTATTCTCGATACGCACCTCATGATTACGAATCCTGAGGAGTTTATTAAGCCTTTTGCTGATGCGGGATCTGATTACATCACATTCCACATCGAGTGTACGGACAAGCCGTTCGAGCTTATCGAGCAGATCCGTTCTCTTGGTAAGAAGGCCGGTGTTTCGATTCATCCTGATACACCTGCTGAGAAGATTTATCCTTTCCTTGAGAAGGGTGCTGTTGATCTTATCCTTGTTATGTCTGTTCGGCCCGGTTTTGGCGGACAGAGCTATATCCCTGAGTCTACGGCTCGTCTCGCAGATTACAGAAAGCGCCTTGATGAGAACGGCTCCGAAGCTATCCTCTCTGTTGACGGCGGTATTAATGTAAGCACGGTAAAAGAAGCTGCAGATGCTGGTGCAAGACTTCTGGTTGCAGGAAGTGCTGTGTTCGGTAAGGAAGACCCCGGACTTGCAGCTAAGGCTTTGTACGAGCTTTTGGGCGAAGAATTCTGATGAGAGCTGTTATCTTTGCAGGCGGTCCGGGAATAGCCCCTGACAGGGCTGCTTCGATAGCGTCTGAATGTGACATCATACTGGCGGCTGACGGCGGTGCGGATATTGCTTGTGCCAGCGGCGTGATGCCTCAGAAGGTGATAGGCGATCTCGATTCCATTGATCCTCAGACTGTTGATTTTCTTAAGCACAAGTGTGTGCCGTTAGAACAGTTTCCTACTGAGAAGGATATGACTGATTCGGAGCTTTGTTTGAACGAAGTTCCTGATGAAGCGGAAGTTATTCTTATATGTTCTTTGTCCGGACGCCCGGATCATGTGCTGTCGAACATGATGATGGCTGTAAAAGCGCATGCAGAAGGTCGTGATATCACGCTGACTGACGGTGTTAATGACTTCATCCCTCTGTGTGGCCCTGATGAGATAAGTATCTCGGGAATACAGAATCCTGAAGATCTCGCGATATCACTGATACCTTTTACTGAAGTTAAGGGAGTAACGAGTGAAGGTCTGTACTACAAACTTGATGATACTGACCTGATTCCGGGGTCCTCGCTGTCGGTAAGTAATAAAGTGGAACAAGGTTCCGATTCGTTCGTGATTCACGTAAATAGCGGTAAAATGGGCGTTTTGATAGTTCCGGCGGATTAAAATGTACCAATAATAGGCCTGAAAAATGGAACAAATTGGGTATTGAAATCTTAGGCAGAGGCTATTAGCATATACTCATATAAGTATGAAGAACACCGCGGAGATCCCGTGGTGTTTTTGCATGCATAAAATTCATGGAGGATAGAAAACATGCTAACTTACGATGAGTTCAAAGAGTCATTTTGTGCGCGGTTTCCGGAGGTTATGGGTCCGGAATACGAGGATTACGAGATGAAACTTATGCCGGTGACAAAACGAGGCAAGGTTCTTGACGGGTTTACATTTTGCCCCAAGAGAAGAAACAGGAAGGAAACGTCGGTGATGCCGACGTTTTATTTTGACGATATATATGAGATGTATCGTGAGGATCCTGACATCAACAGGCATCTTTATGAGGTTGCTGCTTCAATGAGAAGAGCATATGCCCAAGGACAGTCGATGATACCTAATGTCAGTTTAGACAGTGTGAAGAAGAATATTATTGCCGAACTGGTAAATCCTGAGGTCGCTAGATCTTATATATGTGATATTCCACACCGGTACTTCCTTAATCTTTGCATTATCTACCGTTGGGTGGTTAATGTTGATGATTCAGGTATCTACAGCACTGTAATAGACAACGAACTCATGAGTGCTGCGGGTCTTAACGAAGAGGACCTGTATGCCAATGCGTTGAAGAATACGCGTAAGATAATCGTTCCGCAGATAAAGTCGTTTGATTCCATTGTCAGGAACATTATGAAGCGCGAAGGAAAGACCGACAGCGAGATACGCAAGATGCTTGGTAAAGTAGATAAGGAGAACCGAATCTATGTGCTGACTAACAAGAGAAACTTCCGTGCATCTACAGCAATCATCTATAAAGAGGTTCTTCAGATGATAGCCAAGAAGACTGAGTCCGATTACTATATTGTTCCATCGTCAGTTAACGAGTCTTTGCTTGTGCCGGTTAAGGCAGGACTTTGCCCCGAGAACCTTATCGAGATGCTTAATGAATCTAACAGCATCTACTTCAATGATGATGACCAGATGCTTTCCGATACTGTTTATTACTACAACATAGAGAATGATTCCTTGGATGTGTTTGGACAGACCGCTGTGAGCGTGTAAGCTATGCCTGTTATATCTGATTTCTGTGGAATAGTTATTACAATGTACTATGATGATCACAGTCCACCACATTTTCATGCGAGTTATGGCGAGAATTGTGCGATAATAAGTATTAATGAATGTAGGGTGATAAGAGGCATGTTGCCTTCTAAGCCATTGAAATTGGTTTTGGCATGGACTGTGATTCATCAAAGTGAATTATTGTTGAATTGGGAACTTGCAAGAGGACATAAGAAGCTGAATCGGATTGATCCATTACGATAAGGAGATAGTTATGATACCCAAGGTAGTTCAAGTGGTACCGACTGAAGACTATAAAGTCTATGTATACTTTGAAGATGGGAAAATTACACTTTACGATGTAACTCCATTGTTGGATGGTCCGGTCTTTGAACCATTGAAAGATATTAAAGTATTCGTTGACGCTTGCGGGATTATCAACGATACACTGGCATGGGATATTAGTGGACAACAGGATCCTTACGAGTGTATAGATATTGATCCCATTACTTTATATAATTCACAATCTGTAAATGACTTGATTGCTTGATTGAGTCTTTAAGTTAGTTGTTTGTAAGGATCTCGTGAGAGGTCCTTTTATTTTGCAAATAAACGAATAGGAGGATTAGTAAATGTACAAGAAAAGAGTTATTACATTGATCTGTGCGTTGGGGGTGGCAACGGCAGGCTTCAGCCTTATGGGAGTTGTAAGTAAGGCTGACACGGATCTTACAGATCTAACGGAGCCGGAACTGTCAGAGACAGAGGTAGTGGCTGAGGAAACTTGTGAAACAGAAGAGATTATCGAGACATCTGTCTGTGAAGAATCAGAACCGATTGTTGAGACGGAGTTTATTGAAGAAACCGAGATTAGTGAACAGACAGATGAAACTGAAGTGTTAGAAGAGACTGAAGTTGCACAGGAAACTGATGATATCGGACTTGTTGAGTTTGAAGAGTATCTCGGAAGGATCAATGCCGACAACTGGAGGATAACAGTTTATACATACGATGATCTGACTTGGGTGCCTGCAACAGACTTCGGTTATTACGATGGCGTATATGTGTTTGAGGCGGACACGCCTATGAAACGGGATGAGGTGTTATCGGCGGTTGGTAATTATGCCTATGAGATAGCCGATGCAGCTAATCCGTTCGCGTATATCGACAGAATGACTCCGGAAGAAGCCGGAGTTTTTTACCGCGACTTTTTTGATATCAGGGGGATATCGACAGAACAGATCCTCAACTGTGATGAGTCTGTATTTGATTCAGTTATGGCTGAGTGGGATTACGCAGGAGAAAGAGCAGGTCTTGATGCGAACGACCTTGTTTAAGACAGAAAGGAATGAGGGAAATGAGGATATCAAGTTTATTCAGCAGGAGGGTTTTGTCTTTCCTGATGGTGCTGGCAATAGTCGTAAGTGCGTTTTTGATTCCTGTCGGAAATGCAATCGATTCGCGTGCAGCTTCGGTTAATCCTTCTCAGTATGGTCTTCCCGGTACTGTGAGTGCAACGGGAGCGACTGAGGATAATGTCTCAGTAACTGCAGGAAGGAGTATGGGTACCGGAATTGCCGGTTCTTCTTTGGACAGTACTTATCAATATACTGTCGGCGGGGTAGGACCTGCCATGTGCATAGAACCTTCCCTTGGTGGACCGCAGGGGATGACCGGACCCGAGGCACAGTTCTATAGTACGTATAAACCCTTTTCGAGTAATGCGGGACAGAATTCCTGGGCGGGAGCTTTATCAGCTTGCAGTATCTCACAGATGACTGTAGGCGGACTTCGATATGCGGGTAATGACAGCAGAAGATGGACTTTTGTGCACGCATTATTGTCGTATGTATTAGGCGGAGACCGTTCATGGATTGATACATATTCTACGACTGCGGGTGAAGCGGCAGTTGCAGGTATGGCTAGAGGATTGGTTAATTACATCAATAACAATGCCATTGCTGAGAATGAATGTTTCTGGGTGTTTCATGTCAGCGGAAGACAGACGTTAGTTACGCTGTTAAGAGGCTCAGGAGGACCGTTAACAGGCAGCGTATCTATCGAAAAAGTTGATCAGAATGGCGATGCTGTAGTAGGTGCTGTGATTGAATTCAGATCTCTTACAGCGGGCGCTGATATATCTACACTTCGTTCTTCTGATGTAACGCTTACTTCTATATCCAGTGGAGTTAGCTTTACTACAAACGGAGGAATGATAACTATATCAGGGTTACAGCCGAATTCAGAATATGAGTTTTATGAAGTGTCTGCACCTTCGGATTATGAGCTCGCAAGGCCCAGATTCATAAGGTTTACTACTGACAGCAGCGGAAATGCCCCATCTGTTCTTTATACGATGACCGATAACAGGAATTCACCGGTGACCGCACAGATTTCCTTTAACAAGATAGATTCGGGCGACGGTTCAGATCTGAAGACTGCCCATGTGGTCTTCAGTGTCTCTTCCACTAATACAGTCGCTGATGCTATGGCAGATATCGAGATCATTCAGGATAACACCGGGACTGCAACAGTTAGTTCTAATGAAGTCGGTTTCTGGACTTCAGCAGAGGGCATTGATATTACTATCGGCGGACTCAAACCAGGCGCGTCTTATGTGTTCCATGAAGATGTTATGCCTGACGGTTATTCCGGAAATGATCTCATTATTAGTGTGGATGCTAACGGTAACGTCTTTTACAACGGACAACAGACAACGTCTGTAACTATGTACAATCAGCCGACAGCCCCTATGATGGGGTCGTTAGGCATCATTAAGATATTTGATAACACAGACCCTGAGACAGACCAGAGATTCTGGTCTAATGTTCATAAGCTTAATTTTGATCTGTATTTCTTCAATACTTCTGATTGGAACACGATGTCAGGAATTAGATATGTCGGATGGGGAGGTTCTTATGTTACTTCCGGTTCTTTGGTCAGAAGTATAAGCGGAACTAATATCGCCCCGGAAAACGATTTTGATTCTCATTGGAATTATTCGATTGATGATGCACCGTATGTAACTGATCCTTATGGTGTTGGATACGAGGATGTCTCATCAGTTAACTGCCCGGCAAGCGGTAATGTATGGTGGTCCGTACCTGCTGATCCTTGGGGAGCAGATAGAGCAATCAATAACAGTACATATCAGGCTTATGGTATGTATGGCGGTCGCTGGTGGTCTTTGTGGTCTCAGAGCAGAGGTGAGTGGGTATCACAGGCCGTAACTGATGGCGGAAATGGAATGGTCCCGGTTATGCAGTCGCTGCCTACAGGATACTATGCAGTTGTTGAAAGCTGGAATGAAGGACAGTTCCTCGGCCCTGAAGGAGAGACTGAGTATATAAATACGCTTAATTCATCAGGTTGGCATGATATGAGCAGCGGAAACAACGGTGAAAGACAGTTTGTACAGTTGTTCTTTGTCGATTCGGTAACAGGACGAACTTATACTGTGGATTGGGATAGCGGAACTACTACCGGTATGCTTGATCAGATTCATTGGACTGATTCAGACGGTTATCGCAATGAGATCTATAACTATGCTGTTGAAGTATCGGTTACCAATACTGAGAACACAGGTTCACTGGACGTTGTAAAGGTTGATGCTACCGGTGATGTAACGGGTGTATCGTTTGAAGTCTGGCGTGGCTTTAGAAGAGCAGTTGGAACTATAGATTCTTCCTCTGTTCAGATTGATTCTGACGGTAATTCTGTTTACGACGTTCGTTGGGAATATACGACACAGTTTAATCATACATACAATTATTGGTATAGAAATCCTGCACTTGGTACACAGATAATCAATTCTGAGCGTGATCAGATTGTGCAGCAAAGATGGACTGATCAGAACTGCGTCAATAGTTTGAATTTTGGTGATTATGAGATAAGAGAGATTGTGCCTACAGGAAGATCTTTCCGTTGTCCTGATGGGTGGACCGGGCCATTCACTGATAATCAGGGCAGGACCTATTTTTCACGTACTGTTACTGTCAGCTCTGATAACAGATATACGCCGGCTGTTACTACTATCACGAATCGTGAATACCGACTTCATATTGAGGTCAACAAAACAAATGAAGAAACAGGC
>JAEEGL013763874.1_pt1 | contig 10725 bp, 20 predicted proteins | sample 9134231 | NCBI WGS metagenome assembly JAEEGL01 (sample SAMN16246548, study PRJNA631951) | gut metagenome | biome: gut microbiome; feature: rumen; material: fiber-attached | host: Bos | place: Iran: Karaj | collected 2018-10 | reverse complement strand
GACCACGATATTAATCCATGTTCCCGTTCCCATGTATGTTTGATACCAATCATAAGCATTAATTACACCTTTATTATTAAAAGATAGTAACATTTGCATTACTAATTGTGGGAAATTGACCAAAGCAGTTGCAAAAATAATTGGCATCACCCCGGTCGCATTCAATTTAATTGGAATATTGGTAGATTGTCCACCATACATTTTGTTACCTTTCACTTGTTTCGCATAAGTTACTGGAATACGACGTTCAGCCAAATCAAACATAACAATAAATGCAAAGATGAATACCAACAATAAGATGAAAACAATTGGTGTAATAATTGCATCAATACCTTCCGTGAAAACTTTAACAATGCTATTGGTGAAGGCCGTTACGCCAGAAGTCAAAATACCAACAAAAACCAACATACTCATACCGTTAGCCACGCCGATTTCGGTAATTTTGTCACCTAACCAAACTGTTAACATGGTGCCAGCGACCAGCGAAATTACGACCAAAACTTGAACCAAGAAATCCGGTGCAGCCGACCACAACAACGTTTTGCTGCTAACTGTATCAATTGAAACCACAATCGCAATCGCTTGGACCAAAGCCAATACTAACGCTACATAACGGGTAATGACCGCAATTTTTTTACGACCTTCACTACCTTGTTTTGATAAACGTTGTAGACTTGGAACCGCAACAGATAACAGTTGAACCACGATTGATGAGGTAATATAAGGCGATACCCCGATTGCAAACCAGGCACCTTTGGATAAAGCCCCACCCGTTAAAGATGACAACAGGCTCAAGAAACTGTTGGAACCAGAATTGTTAACAGCATTGGAAAAGACGTCAGGATCAATTCCAGGGATTGGCAAAAAGCATCCCACGCAATAAAGCAACATTAACCCTAACGTCAGCAAAATCTTTTGACGCAAATCTTTTTGTGCAAAGGCTTCGCGCAATGTTTTTAACATTTCTTAATTTCTCCACCAGCTTTTTTAATTTTCTTTTCAGCTTCTTTTGTCCAAGCATTGGCGGTTACTTTCAAAGCAACATTCAATTCACCATCACCCAAAACCTTCAGACCGTATTCGCCCACTTTGGAGATTATTCCCTTTTCTAACAAAATAGCGGCATCAATTTTACTATTGGCTTTAAATTCGTTCAAAGCACCGACATTAACGATGGCATATTCTTTAGAAAAGATGTTTGTAAAGCCGCGCTTTGGTAAGCGACGCATTAAAGGCATTTGTCCACCTTCAAAACCAGTGCGCAAACCTGCACCAGAACGTTGTCCGGCACCTTTTTGACCACGGGTAGAAGTTTTACCCATACCGCTACCGATACCACGACCGACGCGACGTTTTTTTGTTCTAGCCAACGGATGTGGCGATAATTCATTGATAATCATGATTTACTCCTTAAATATTTTCAACTTTTACTAAGTGTTCTAGTTTTTTACATGCGCCCAAGATTGATGGCAAATTTGGAAATTCACGAGTATCGCCTGGACGACTTAATTTCAAGGCTTTGGCAGTGCGAATTTGACGTTTTGTGCAAGATGCCAAACCATGAATCATGGTAACACGAACTTTACCATTAGCAACTGGTTTAACAGTTTTCTTTTCCGCAACCTTAGCTACTGGTTTTGTTGCTGGTTTTGCCGCAGCAGTTTTCGTAACCTTTTTTTCTGCAGTTGCTTTCGCAACTGTTGTTTTGGCAACTGATGCGTTTTTTGTTGTAGTAGTGGCTTTCACAGTAGTTGCAGTTTTTGCAGAAGCTGCAGATTTGGTTGCAGTTGCTGCCTTGGTTGTTGTTGCTTTTTTTGTTGTTGTTTTAGTTTCTGCCATGTTTAATTTCCTCCTTAAATTTCTTCTACGGTTTTACCACGTAAACGCGCGACTTCTTCACGAGTGCGCATTTTGGTAATGGCTGCCATGGTTGCTTTAACAACGTTCATTGCATTGGTCGAACCATAACACTTTGCGGTTACGTCTTCATAGCCGGCCAATTCAAGCACGGCCTTGACCGCTCCCCCAGCAATTATACCAGAACCACCTTTTGCAGGCAATAACAATACACGTGTTGTGCCAAATTTACCTACAGCGCGATGAGGAATTGTCGCATTACTGATTGGAACATTTTTGAAATTCTTTTTTGCGTCACTTTCAGCTTTTTTAATGGCTTCGGCAACTTCACGAGCTTTACCAGAACCAACCGCAACCATGCCTTTTTTATTGCCCATGACGACAACCGCGTTGAAACGTAAAGTGCGACCACCAGCCACAACTTTAGTAATACGGTTAACACCAATCAATTTAGAAGATAAACCATTTTGTTCGTCTTCGCTTTGTTGACGAGGTTTACGAGAACCAGCATTTGAATACATTGCTTTTTTGCTTGTATCGCGTGCATTAGCGCGCAATTCTTTACCCGCTGTTGCTAATAAAGTATCGGCACTAACTGCTTCTTTTTTTACTTGTTCTTCCATTAGAATTTCAATCCTCCTTTACGTGCGCCTTCGGCGACTTCTGCCACACGCCCAGTGTAAACATAACCATTACGATCAAATACAGCGGTTTTAATCTTTTTCGCCAAAGCTGCTTTTGCCAATTCTTCACCAACGATATTTGCGGCTTCACGCTTAGTTTTACCTTTAACCAAAGCTTTAATTGCTGGCATATTGGTATTTACCGCTACCAAAGTTTCACCTTTTGCATCGTCGATTAATTGTGCATAGATGTGCAACAAACTGCGATAAACGCATAAACGTGGACAAGTCGCAGTGCCAATAATATCACTTTGACGTTTTGCACGTTGTTTTCTTGCTAAATTTTTGTTCTCTTTCTTAATCATTGTTTACTCCTTATTTTGCGCCCTTCGCACCTGATTTGCTTTCTTTACGACGAACACGTTCGCCACGGTAACGGATACCATACATATGATATGGTTCAACCGGACGCAAATCACGAATGTTACCTGCAATTAAACCGACTTTTTCCTTATCAATACCGTTAACAGAAACGACTGCACCGATACCTTCTTTACCCAAATTCAAATCATTGATTTCGGCAGGTGTTAAAATTTTGAATTTGATACCAGGTTCACATTTAACTTCAATTGGATGTGAATAACCCAAGTTCAAAACTAAATCTTCACCTTTCAAGGTTGCTTTATAACCAACACCATTCAAAATTAAGTATTTAGAAAATCCTTCCGTAACACCTTTAATCATATTTTGAATTAAACGGTTATACAAACCATGTAAAGAACGACTTAAATTGACATCGTTACCACGAGTAACTTTAATTTCATCATTTTGAATTTCGACATCAATTGGCTGACGAATTTCGCGCGACAAAGTATTGTTACCCTTCGTAACGGTAACGACACGGTCAGCATAAGTTACTTGCACCCCAGCGGGAATTTTAATGATTGTTTTACCAACTCGACTCATTTGTTCCTCCTTACCATACCCAAGCGAGGACTTCCCCGCCCAAGTTCATCTCTCTGGCTTTCTTATCAGTCATAATACCCTTTGAAGTTGAAATCAAAGCGATACCCAAACCTGATAATACACGTGGTAATTCATCAACACCGGCATAAACACGTAAACCGGGCGTAGAAATGCGACGCAAGCCTTGAATTACTTTCTGCTCTCCATTTTCGAGTTTGAAAATAATTTTCAACATTTTTTTACCATCGTCGGTAATGTTTTTCACGTCTTCAATGTAACCTTCTTGTTTTAATACCTTAGCAATTTCAGCTTTGATATTAGAATAAGGAACCAAGACATTTTCATGACGTGCACGAATCGCATTGCGAATACGTGTCAACATATCAGCGATTGGATCAGTTGTAACTACATTTGCCATTTTATCATCTTCTCCTTTTACCAACTTGCCTTTTTGAAACCCGGTATTTCACCGTTTGCGACTTTTTCTCTGAAGCAAACACGGCAGATGCCATATTTCTTCAATACTGCATGTGGACGACCGCAAATACTGCAACGAGTGTAATCACGAACTTTGCATGGTTTGCCGTTCAAACGTCCTCCACGTGCTTGTTTTTCTTTTAACGCAGCTCTAGCCATTATTTAACCTCCTTTTTGAAGGGCAAGCCCAACTCGTCTAATAATTCCAAGCTGTCTTCTTTGTTTTTTGCAGTAGTAACGATGGTAATATCCATACCACGCACTTTTTCAATTTTTTCGTAAGAAATTTCTGGGAACACTAATTGTTCTTTAAAACCAAAGGTATAGTTACCAAATTGGTCAAAACTCTTACGAGACAAACCTGAAAAATCGCGCACGCGAGGCAAAGCTACTGAACAAATCTTGTCAAAGAATTCATACATAATTTTGTTACGCAAAGTAACTTTTGCACCATTCTTTTGACCTTGACGAATTTTAAAGTTTGAAATACTTTTCTTCGCGGTGGTAACCATCGGTTTTTGACCAGTGATTAATGCCAATTCTTCGACAGCAGCAGTTAAAGATTTAGTGTTATCTTTAACATCGCCCAAACGAGTATTGACCACGATTTTTACCAATTTTGGAACCGCGTTAATGTTACCATATTTACCAACTAATTTAGGTGCAACTTCAGTAACATATTTTTCATGCACACGATTCAAGAACTTTTTGGTTGCAGTTTTTGCTGCAGTTTTAGTTTTCTTTGCTTCTGCCATGGATTATTTTCCCTCCTTAGCGGTTGTTGCTGTTTCAGCTTTTTTTGCCGCTGGTTTCTTAATGGTCGATTCGGCTACATGTTTAACTTCACGACGTTGCAATGGTTTCTTAGCAACAGTTTCTTCTGTCTTGGCAGCAGCTTCTTGATTTTCAGTATCTTTAGCTTTTGCTTTAACAAATTTCTTGTCTAATACATTGCCACATTTTTGGCAAACACGATGTTTGTGTCCGTCTTCAATTTTGTGAGCCACGCGTGTTGCTTTGCCACATTTAGCACAAATAATTTGCACATTGGAAATGTTAATTGCACCTTCCATTTTTTTCAATTCAGATTTTTCACCTTGACGGCGCATTTTTTTGTGTTTAGTAACAATATTGACACCTTCGACTTTGCAGGTGTTGTGTTCTGGATCTACCGCAATGATTTTGCCTTTTTTACCTTTATAGTTACCAGCCAAAACCAAGACAGTATCACCAACGCGAACATTAACTTTCTTAACTGTATTTTCCATTACAATACCTCCGGTGCTAAGGATACAATTTTCATGTAACCTTTTTCACGCAATTCACGGGCAACAGGTCCAAAAATACGGGTTCCTTTCGGGTTGCCTTCTTTATCAATAATTACGGCTGCGTTATCATCAAAACGGATTACGGTTCCGTCTGGACGTTGTGTTGGAGCCACCGTGCGCACGATTACGCATTTAACCACATCACCAGATTTAACTTGACCATCGGTATCGCAGTTACGCACTGATGCGATAATGGTATCACCGATACCGGTTGAACGACGCCAAGAACCACCCACGTTGTGGAACGCGTGCAAGGTTTTTGCTCCAGTATTATCCGCACAAGTCAAAATAGTTTCTTGTTGAATCATCTCATCCTCCCCTTACTTAACCTTCTCTACAATACGCACCAGACGGAAATATTTATCTTTCGATAAAGGTCTGGTTTCCATGATTTCAATGGTATCACCAATTGAACATTCATTTTTTTCATCATGGAATTTGAAACGTGTAGTTTTGGTTACGACTTTTTTATAAAGCGGATGTGGAACTTTACGTGTGATTTCCACAACACCCGTTTTATCCATTTTGTTCGAGATAACGATACCGCGCAAAACTTTACGACGGTTCTTACGGACAACTTCTTTTTGAGCAGCCTTTGCTTTTGGTGCTTTTACTTCAGCTTTTTTCACTTCTGCTGCTTTAGGTGCAACTTTTTTTACTTCTGCAGTTTTAGTAGCAGGTTTTGCAGTGGCTGATTTAACATTTGTAGCCATTATTTAGCCTCCCTTAATTTAAGCACGGTTAAAATGCGCGCAATGTCTTTTTTGACAGTTTCCAATTGTTTTGGATTTTTTAATTGACCAATTGAATGTTGGAAACGCAAGTTGAATAACTCTTGTTTCTTGGATTTGTAAGCAGCATTCAATTCAGCTTCTGTCATATCGTGATAGATTTTTGCCTTATCCATTTACTACCTCCACTTTTTCCGCTACAGGCGCAGCTGGCTGTTGTTGTTCGCGAGAAACAATTTTACATTTAACGGATAATTTGTGCATACCTAAACGTAATGCTTCGCGAGCATCGGCTTCCTTAATACCTTGAATTTCGTATAAAACACGACCTGGTTTAACTACCGCAACCCATAATTCTGGATTACCTTTACCACTACCCATACGGGTATTAGCCGGTTTCTTAGTAACAGATTTGTGTGGGAAAATGTTAATGAAAACTTTACCGCCACGTTTTGTGAAACGGGTCATCGCCACACGAGCTGCTTCAATTTGGTTTGAAGTAATCCAACCTGGTTCAGTTGCCACCAAACCGAATTCGCCGTAAGTCAACTTGTTGCCGCGGGTAGCCTTACCACGCATACGACCACGTTGAACTTTACGCCTTTTTACTCTTTTAGGCATTAACATTGTCTGTTCCCTCCTTCTTTGCTAACTTTGGGGTAAAAGATTTTGAATAACCACCTTTATTTTTCAATGGGTTCAAATCTTTCTTTTCGCCACCTTCGTATTTACGAGCACTGTAACCACCGTTGCCGCGTCCGTTAAATTTTCTTTCTTCACGATTGAAATTTGGACGTGATTCACGGTTTGGACGTGCTACTTCACCACTATGCATACGTTTACCTTTCACTTCTCCGTTGCAAATCCAGCATTTAACACCGATAACACCGAAAGTTGTGCGTGCTACAGCGAAACCATAATCAATATCACTGCGCAAAGTATGCAAAGGCAAAACACCTTGTTGATAATGTTCAGAACGTGCGATATCAGCACCATCCAAACGACCAGATAATTGAATTTTAATTCCAGTAACACCATTTTTCATGGCTTTTTGAATTGCCATTTTCATGGTGCGACGCCATGCCATACGACGTTCCAATTGACTAGCTACGGATTGAGCCACCAAATCAGCATTAATATCTGGGTTTTTGATTTCCTTCACGTTAACTTCCAAAGTTTTTGGACCAACAATTTTTTGTAATTTTTGATTCAAAACTTGAATGTTAGCGCCTTTTTGACCAATCAACATACCTGGTTGTGAAGTGTAAATATTGACAGTAACTACTGAATTACGACGTTCAATCGCGATACGAGAAATACTGCAATTATTCAAACCAGCTTTCAAGCCATATTCGTCATTCAAAAATTTACGAATTTTATGGTCTTCCAAAATATATGCGGCGATATCTTTTTTCGGAGCGATCCAAGTCGCATCCCAATCTTTATTGATACCGGTTCTAAAGCCATTAGGATTAACTTTTTGTCCCATTATTTAGCCTCCTTTTTTGTCGCCGTGGTTTTCTTTGGCGCACTAGCCGCAGGTTTACTTGCGGTTGTTTTTTTATCAGCTGCTACTGCTTTAGTTCCTAACGGTTTAACAGTATTTGGCTTTTCTGCAACAGGTTTTTCCGCCTTGGTTGCTGGAACTGATTTTGCAGCAGTTTTGGTTGCTGTTGCTTTTGCTGTTGCTGATTTAGTTACGGTTGATTTCACGTTTGCGGTTGCCGCTTTTTGTGCGGTTGCTTTTTCGGCAGGCTTGCTGACTTTTTGACCGATTTTCAATTCGCCTAAACGAATTGTAATGTGGCAAGAACGTTTCAAAATACGATCCGCACGACCACGAGCGCGTGGCATCATACGTTTCATTTGTGGAGCGTTTGTTGCATAACATTCAGCGACATATAAATTGTCTTTTGACATTGCCAAATTATTTTCCGCGTTCGCAGCCGCACTATTCAAAACTTTCAACACAACTGGACTGGAAGATTTGTTCAAGTTTTTCAAAAGATTAACTGCGTCTTCGTAACTTTTACCACGAATCAAATCCAAAACGAATTTTACCTTAGAATTCGGGATACGAATGTAACGGGCGATTGCGTATGGACGTTTGTCGCGATTAGCTGCTTGGCGTTCTTTTCTTTCTTTAATTCCTCTGCTCATTTTGTTACCTCTTTTAACCTTTTTTACCTTTCGCCGCGATAGCTTTAATACCACCATGGGCTTTGAAAGTTCTGGTTGGAGCAAATTCACCTAATTTATGACCAACCATTTCGGATTTAACATAAACAGGAATGTGTTTACGACCATTATGCACTGCAATTGTATGTCCAACAAATGAAGGCAAAATTGTGCAGGCACGGCACCAAGTTTTCAAGACCTTTTTCTTACTTTGGTCGGCGTTCATTTCTTCAATACGACGCACCAATTTTTTGTTTACATAAGGTCCCTTCTTAATACTTCTACTCATTATTTATCCCTCCTGCTTACAATAAAGCGACTTGATGGTTTATTTTTCTTACGAGTCTTATAACCCAAAGTCTTTTTACCCCACGGAGTAACTGGCGAAGCAAATCCAACAGGAGATTTACCCTCACCACCACCATGTGGGTGATCACACGGATTCATAACCACACCACGAACTGTTGGGCGAACACCCATGTGACGTTTACGACCAGCTTTACCCAAAGACACTAATTCGTGATCCAAATTACCAATACGACCGATTGTTGCATAGCAAGTTTCAGGAACACGGCGTGTTTCACCAGATGGCATCTTCAAAATAGCATAACCATTGTCACGACCAGCTAAAGTTGCATACATACCCGCAGAACGAGCAATTTTAGCACCAGAACCCGGTTGCATTTCAATGCAGTGAACCATTGAACCAACTGGAACAATCGACAAAGGCATAGCATTACCGATCTTAACCTCAACTTGTTCACCAGCAATAACTTTATCGCCTTTCTTTAAATCTAACGGTGCAATAATGTAACGTTTTTCACCATCCACATAATGTAACAATGCAATATTAGCAGTACGATTCGGATCATATTGAATTGAATCAACAATCGCCGGAACCATACGTTTATCGCGTTTAAAATCGATCACACGATAATGTTGACGGTTACCGCCGCCGATGTGACGGGTTGTGATACGGCCATAGACATTACGACCACCACTTTTCTTTTTAGTGGTCAATAAACTTTTTTCAGGTTTTGCATTGCGATCAATTTCTTCAAAAGTAGAAACAGTTTTAAAACGCGAACCTGCACTTCTTGCATTAAATCTCTTAATACCCATTCTCTATACTCCTTATTGCAAACTCTCGAAGAATTCAATTGGCTTGCTATCCTTTGTTAACTGGATATAAGCTTTCTTCCAAGCTGATTGACGACCTTCGTATTTACCTTGACGTTTAACCTTACCTTGATAATTAATGGTCGTCACTTTTTCGACTTTTACGCCAAAGATTTCCTCGACAGCGTTTTTAATTTGGGTTTTATCAGCATCTACATGAACCACAAAAGCATATTTTTTTGCTTTAATTGAGGCGACACTTTTTTCACTAACCAATGGACGAATTATAATATCATGAGCGATCATTTTGCACCTCCGTATTGTTTTTCAATCGTTTTCACAGCATCAACTGACGCAACCAAAATACGATGATTAACGATATCCATCACTGATAACTGTTCACCAGTAGTTACTTCAACATGTGGAATATTTTTTACTGCACGAATCAATTCAACATTGTAAGGATTAACAAACATAATTGATTTACCTTCCAATTTTAATTTTTCAATCATATTGGCAATTAATTTAGTTTTGCCTTCCTTCAATTTCAAATCTTTAATTACTAATAATTCTTTATCAGCCAATTTAGCTGAAATCGCCGAAACAAAAGCAGCTGCTTTTTTCTTTTGGTTAATTTTAGTTGAGAAATCACGCGGTTTTGGAGCAAATACAATTCCACCACCAGTAAATTGTGGACCTTTCGTAGTACCTTGACGAGCATTACCAGTACCTTTTTGAGCATATGGTTTCTTTTTATGTCCACGGACTTCCGACATTGTCAAAGTTGATTTGGTACCTTGACGCTGGTTGTTATTTAAAGCCACCGCAACTTCGTGAATCAAAACTTCATTACGTTCAGCACCAAAAACTTCTTTGCTAATTTCTAATTCTTCAACTGTTTTACCAGTTTTATCAATTACATTAACTTTCATTTGTTACCTCTCGTTGCAACTTTTGCTTCCTGAATTGTAACAATACGACCACTTGGACCAGGAATGCTACCTTTAATCATTAAACAATTTTTCGCAACATCGACTTTTACAACTTGCAAGTTTTTTACAGTAACTTGTTCATTACCATATTGACCAGCCATGTGTTTGTTTTTCCAAACACGACCCGGGAAAGTACGACCACCGATTGAACCTTGTGCACGGTGAACTGGACCACCACCATGACTCATACGTCCGCGTGCCTTGTTCCAACGTTGAATTGCACCAGTAAAACCATGACCATGCGTATTCGCTGTTACATCAACTAAATCTCCAGACGCAAAAACGTCGCATTTAATTTCTTGACCCAATTGATATTCGGTCGGGTTTTCTGCAATAAATTCACGCAAAACTTTCTTCGGCGTTACACCAGCTTTTTTAGAGTGTCCCTCTTCTGGCTTCGTGGGTAAATTTTTCATTTGCTAAATCGCACCAACTTGAATTGCTGTATAACCAT
>JAEEGL013637584.1_pt1 | contig 10725 bp, 9 predicted proteins | sample 9134231 | NCBI WGS metagenome assembly JAEEGL01 (sample SAMN16246548, study PRJNA631951) | gut metagenome | biome: gut microbiome; feature: rumen; material: fiber-attached | host: Bos | place: Iran: Karaj | collected 2018-10 | reverse complement strand
TCTTCGAAGGGCGCTCTCCCCTCAAGCCGGACAACAACCACCTGCACCACCATTTCATCCGCTGCGGCTTCTCGCACCTGGCGACGACCCTGAGCATGCTCGGGATGGCTTTATTGATCATTGGGGCGTTCCTGGCTGTGTGGCTCCTGGGAGCGTCCGCAGACTGGCAACTTTATACCGTCATCGCCGTGACCGCCCTCTTGGATGGCGGCGGCGCCTGGGTGCTGGGGCGGATGGAGAAGAAGGGCGCGCGGGTGGCGGACCGGCCGGAGAAAAGCGGTTTTTGGATGAGAATCCAGAACTGGATGGATAAAGGGATTGAATAAGAACGATGGAGAACGCGACGGAGAAAACAAGGACTACGTTCCGTTTCGGCTTCAGTAAATCGGCATATTTGCTCATTCTGATGCTGATTTCCGTCAACTTATTCCATTTCACGCCCATTGCCAAATATACCGACAACGACATCTGCCTGGTCGCCTTCCTTTTCTGGATTGTCCTGGGTCATTTCCTGTATAAACCTTGGAATAAATGGCTCAGCATATCCATACGCAAAGAATACTGGCCAATGCTGGTCATCTGGCTGGGGGTCATCATTTCATTTTTACCCTCCAGATCGCTTTACGGGCAGTCTTTCGTCTCCTCTTTCATCACATCGCGAGCCATGCTGAGCATGCTCGCCCTTCCCATCCTGTTTGTCATCCAACCCTCCCGGCGGGATATTGAAAAAGCGGCCAAATGGTTCTCCATCATCCTGCTCGTCTTTGCCATCCTGGATGCCATGGGCATCCCCATTCTCGACCGGAGTTTTTTCATCGATGAAGACCATCCGAAGAAACTGATCGACGACGACTCCTTCGTCATGCTCCTTCCCGGGTTCCATTGGGTGGGGATTTCACTTTTCTTTTGCCTGGATAAGCTGAAAAAAGTATTCAGTACCCGGAATCTTGTCAGTTCGGTGTTTTTCTTCTCTGCCGTCTTCCTTTTGCAAAACCGGACCATGTTGTTCATCAGTGCGGTCTTTTTTGCCTACACCTTCTTCACTGTCACGGGAAAGACTTCCAAACAGACGGCCGTCATACGCTATGGGACCCTGTTGATTGTCGCCCTCATTATCGGCGTCACAGCCCCCCAATGGCTCAAACTGTTCAAGGAAACCAGCAGCCAGCTTGGTAACGACGACTACAACCGATTGCTGGCTTACAACTATTTCCTCTTCCAAGCCTGCCCGGGAGTTATCCATTACTTCACAGGAATGGGACTGATCTCAGCGAAAACATCCTCCATCATGAAGGACTTGATGGATGCAGGAATCTACAACTCAGATGTAGGGTTCGTCGGCCTGTGGAACCACTATGGCATCCTTCCCATCATCGCTGTCTTGATTGTTACCCTTAAGGCACTGAAAAAAGGCATGCCTCTATACCTCAAATTCAATGCTTTATTCATCTTGATTGGCGGGGCTACAATTACTTGTTTTAACACCCCGGACAAGAATCTGTGGCTTTGCGTATTCATCTATCTTTTGTTCGATTCTCAGCAAATGAGATCGGGATCAGCACGGCCATGTGGCTCATGAAGTTGTTTTATCCAACGAATCGATGGTTAGTGTCAAGAAGAATTTTTTCTACAGCGCGCTGCTTACAGGGGCCAACTATATTTTCCCTTTGATAGTTTTCCCTTACGTCTCCAGGGTATTGGGGGTCACTAATATTGGCGCCTGTAATTTCGTCGACTCCATCGTGCAGTATTTTATTATCTTCTCCATGCTGGGCATTGACGTTGTCGGTGTCAGGGAGATCGCAAAAGTCAAGAACGATCGGACCAGGCTGAATCAGTGTTTTTCTTCGGTTATATGCATCAATGCACTTTTGACACTAATTGCGGTCGTCGTATATATTGTCTGCATCTACTCCATCCCTAAACTTCTAGCCCATCAGGAACTGATGTGGATTGGAGTCGCCAAGCTTTGTTTTAGTTTTCTTCTGATCGAGTGGCTGTTCAAGGGGCTGGAGGAGTTTAAGTTCATTACATCCAGGTCCCTGATCATCAAGTCATTATATGTGATTTCCGTTTTTGTCTTTGTCAAAGAGCCTGCCGACTACCCGATCTTTTTTCTTTTAACCTCACTGATCATCGTATTTAATGCCGTAGTCAATTGCATTTATTCCAAAAACTATGTTTCATTCTCTCTAAAAAACCTGACAATCAAAAGCTTCCTGCCTCCCATTCTTTTATTGGGAGTCTATGCGATCCTCACGAATTTATACACCACCTTTAATGTGGCATTCCTCGGGTTTCAGTCTGGAGAAACAGAAGTCGGTTTTTATACTACGGCCAACAAGATTTTTACCCTTTCTTTATCAGTATTTACAGCATTAACCGGCGTCCTCCTCCCAAGAATGAGCGCCTTAATCGGAGACCATCATTTCGATGACTATAAATCTTTGCTTGGTAAAACAACCGATTTTTTAGTGGCCTATTCATTCCCAGTAATCACTTTTGTCGTGTTCTTTGCGCCCGAAATCATTCATTTGATTTCCGGGAAAGGCTATGAAGGAGCCATCATTCCTTTACAGATAATGATTCCGCTGCTCTTCATTATCGGTTATGAACAGATATTAGTAATCCAAGGACTGATGCCACTAAAAAAGGATCGCTCCATATTGGTCAATTCGATTATCGGGGCAACCGTTGGAATTACCTGCAACATTATTTTGGTCCCCATTCTTAAAAGTATCGGTTCTTCAATCGTATGGGTCGTTTCAGAGTTTTCCGTGTTGTTAGTGGCACAACATTTCATGAAGGGTTTTGTCGGAATCCGATTCCCGTGGAAAAAGGTACTGATCAACATAGGATGCGTGCTCCCTCTTGTAATCGTTTTCGTCTTGATTAAGCGGATCCCCATCCCCTATTTTGTTTCTTTAATCGTTGCCGCCATCATTACGGGGGCATATGCCGTCCTTCTTCAAACATGCTTCTTAAAGACAGCCTCAGTAATGCAGGTCTACCGCGAAGCCATGGACAAAGTAAGGCAGAAAACCAAGGTATAAACATGAGTGTACGTTTTTCCATACTAATCCCCGCATACAAATCTTCTTTCTTTGCCGAATGCATTGAAAGTGTATTGTCCCAGTCTTTCTGCGATTTTGAAGTCATTATCGTAAATGACAACTCTCCAGAAGACCTTGGAGGCATCCTCTCGGCTTTTGACGACCCACGGATTCACTATTATATCAATGACAAGAACTGCGGCGCTGAAAACGTCGTTGATACTTGGAATCAGTGTCTGAACCTGTCAACCGGAGAATATGTAATCTGTATGGGAGACGATGATAAACTGCTCCCGGATTGCCTTCAAGAATACGACAACTTATTGATGCAGTATCCGGGGATTGGCTTGCTTCATGGATGGACCGAGATCATTGACGAAGAATCCAACATAATCGCGCTCACCACACACAGATGCAACCATGAGACCGCAATGTCCTTGCTCTGGCACAGGACGTATGCCTATCACGCTCAATTTATCGGCGATTTCTGTTTCCGTGCGGAAACCTTAAAGAAAAACGGAGGTTTTTATAAACTACCCTTGGCATGGGCCAGTGATGATATCTCCGCCGTAATAGCGGCCCGTGAGCATGGAGTTGCCAATACACAAAAAGTGGTCTTTCAATATCGCAGGCATTCAAAAACAATCAGCAACTCCAGTAATGCGATCTTGAAAATAGAGGCAATCAACGCCAAGGAGACTTGGTTAAATAGTTATCTATCCACGCCTTGCGACAACCCTGACGATGAACTGTACAGACAAGAACTTGCTAATGAAATACCTTCAATTATAAATAAGGAAAAGAGCTTGCAGATTTATTATGATTTGAAATCTCATTCGATTTTCAGGTGTTTCTATTGGATAGGACACAGGAAGCTTCTCAATATCCATCTTTCTGCCATCGTCAGGGCCTGTTTAAAGTTATTTGCCTGACCTGGACATCCATGGATAATGATTTGAAACAAGCACCCATGAAAAAGATTGCATATATCAATCCTGATTGTTTCATTCACGTTGACCTGACCGTCCTGGCGGAACTGGCCAAGGAGTTTGATATCCTGTGGATACCCATCCTCAGTGAGGGTTTTGCGGAGTATTCCGAGGATTATCTACGTGGCTATGCTGAAGAAACCGGAATCAGAATTCAGATTATGCACGCGCCTTTCAGGATGCGTTCCCCAAAGTATTTAAGGTTGTTTTTATCCCTGGTCCGGCAGATCAATAAGGAGGGGTTTGACTTGATCTTTTGTGCCCACAACAATCCTTATTGGATGCTTGCCTCGCGCTTGCTGGAAGCACCCCTGGTATTTGGGATCCACGATTTCGAACAGCATTCTAATTTCAAGAGAGGCCGCCTTCTTCATTACACCTCTCAACTGGGGATCAAGCACTGCCGTCATTTTCTTTTCTATTCCGGACAACAACTCCTCCGCTTCCGTGAAAGGTTCCCCGACAAGTCTGCCACCAATGTTGGCATGGTTGCGCTTGATTATGGGAAATCGAATCTCACTCCCCCACCCATCTGCGATGGGGTTAAGCTTTTGTTTTTCGGACGAATTGATTCCTACAAAGGTCTCGACCTGCTGATTTCTGACATTGAGTCTCTCTATGGGGAAGGGACCTCCAACATCTCTGTGACAATTCGAGGCCGAGGCCCCTTCTGGGACTATTGCAAGGATTTGGTCGTGCACAAAGAATTGTTCGACATTCAGATCCGTTTTATTGAAAACGACGAAATTCCCGACCTCTTTGCATCCCATCACTTCCTGGTCCTTCCCTATCGGGATACCACCCAATCGGGGCCGATGATGATTGCTATCCGGTATGGGCTCCCCGTCATAGCCCCGAGATTTCCGTCTTTTATGGAGTATTGTACTGAAGAGAACAGTCTTTTGTATCAGCCCGGAGAATTGACGGATGCCCTAAAACGATGCGTCTCGATGGATGACAAAACATATCAGATAATGAGGAGCAATTGGGACGTCGTCAGCGGTCGCTGCACCCCCCCCGCCATTGCCTCCAACTATATCCAGTTCTTCCATGAAATCATATGATTCCACACCCAAGGTACTGTATGTCGGCGACTCCAGGCGGATGAAAGGGGGCGTTAGTGCTGTCATTCAAACCATTGAAAAGACACCTGTCTGGGATAAATATCATTGCAACTGGCTGGAATGCCAGATTAATGGCCATTTTTTTAAGAAAATCATTTATTTGGTCCGTAAGTTCTGGCAAGGGCTTTTTCTGATTCCCAGATATGATTTCATCCACTTCCACACCGCTGTCGGAAACAGCATGATAACCCAGCTGCCGTTTTTCCTTTATGCAAAATTACTCAGGAAATTGGTCATTCTACACCTACACGTTGGAGATCAATTGAAAGATAAATGCAGCAGCCCCTTGTTTCGCTTTTACTGCAAGAAATCTGACCATGTCATAACCTTGGGAGATTCGTTAAGGAGATTCGTACCGGTTCCGCCCGGGAAGGTAGACTTCCTTTATAACCCGGCACCGGCAGTACAGCCCAAACACGAGTCTCAGAACTATTTCCTTTTCGCCGCATACATCGACTCTGCGATGAACAAGGGACACGACGTATTATTGAAGGCTTTTGCCTCTGTAACACAACGGTTTCCCGGCTGGAGAATGGTTATCTGCGGGGATGGAGACATGGAACAATTAAACCATTTGATACGGATTAATGGAGTTGAAGACTACACCGACACTCCTGGATGGGTCATGGGGGAAGAAAAGGATAGGTTATTCAGGAATGCCTACGCTTATTGCCTGACCAGTCGGAAAGAAGGCCTGCCGGTTACAGTCCTGGAGTCTCTCTCCTATGGGCTTCCGGTCATCGCTACTCCGGTGGGTAGTCTTCCCGAATTCCTCGTCGATGGAGAGACTGTCTTGTTTACAGCTATCGATGACCCTACAGACCTGGCCAGTAAGATGTGCCAATTGATTTTGGACAAAGACTTGTATGACAAGCTCGCCAAGAACTCTGTTGATCTGGCAAACAACCGCCTTTCCATTGCAAGGTTTTCAGAAAAGTTGGACTCCATTTATTCCTCACTATGCGAGTAAATCTTCTACGATTCTGCCTGTCGGTTTTTATGCTCCATTCTGGACTAGGCTGCATTCTTGCAGAGAGTCAAGTTGTTATCATCAATCGTCAACGGGACCTTCATGGAAAGACTCTTGTTCTTGAGAAAGGTGCTACGATACGTTTTGAGGGGGATGGCTTACTTATGAATGGGACGCTCATAGGTACGGGGAATCGTGTGGAAGCTGACAAATCCGCCATTGTTTTCAAGGACATTCAACTGGAAGGAGAATGGTGTGGAAGTATCTGTGATTTACAATTCTTTCGCGGAAATGCCCCGGACAGGGACTGGCATATTCTATCCAACATCATGAAATTCAACGACATCCATATCCTTCGCAACATCTATTTCATCCATCGATGGAAAGATATCCATATAAACGGAGGGGATGTCATCATTCATGGCAACGGAGTCAGACTTATCCTCCCATCCGACAAAGGAGATTCGCGAACGACTATTTGGGGCAGACGGTATAACACGGAATGCATACTCAGCTCACAGACCCAAGGACACCGCATTGAAATCAATGACTTGTCCTTCGTCGACACAGACGACTTCCTTAACGGGTATGGTAGCAATATTGAGGCAGACAAACCGATTCTTTACTATTATCTTGCTCCGAAACAAGCGGAGATCGTATTGAACCATGTCAATGCTGACGGCCAGGGTACTCTGCTGGAGGTCTACAATTACTCTCAGGATATCAAAAAGATCGAGCTGAACCATTGTCATATCCGCACGTGTCAGTTTGCCATTGAAGTCGCCAATGTGGTTCGGGATAATGAAACCGGTCACATGGGGGTTTTCAAAATGGACAGTTGTTCCGTATTCAGATATCCCAATGCCGTCCTCTGCGGCCCAGTTTCCATTGTAGGGCGGGACCATGGGGTCGATTCCGTAGTTATAACCCGGTCTGTTTTCTATGAGTCCAACGCGGGCAACATCGAAATTAGTGGGGTTGAACACGCGGTATTCAATGACAACCGATGCACAAACCTCTCTTTCTATGACGGGGACCGGCCACCTCTTACCTACGAGTGTTTAGGGAACACTTTCAATCTTCAAAGAATACGTAATCAAGACAGGCATCACGCATTGAGTATGGGCGGGAAGGTAATCACGCTTTCCGGCAACACGTACAACATCCTGTCCAAGCCATTTCCTTTCGTCGAGTTGCTACAGCCTTGGCTCGTTGAGCGTTTCATGGTCACGGACAATATTATCAACTACATACCAGACAGCAATCCAAAAGGATTTTCCTGTTTGTTTAGCATCAAGGATCTAAAGGGAGACTTTCTTTTCACGGGAAACCAGTTCAACTCAAACTACGAACAACCGGAAATTGACTGCAACTTCCCCCGAAAGCCTAAATCATTTGTGGATCCGTCTAACGGAAAAATACGAATTGCATGGAGATAAGTTTAAGATCTATTATGTCCGGCCTGATCAACTTGGGTAAAGTTATTCCCTTCGGCATCGACTGGCTAGTGTCACCCATCTATAAAAAGGCCATGAGTCAATGTGGGAAGCATGTTCGAATCAGGCCCCTGTCTTCTGATTTCAAGGGGCTTGCCAACCTCAGCATCGGAGATGGGACCACACTTCCCAAGCATTCAGTGATCTACTGCACAGAAGCACCGGTAACCATTGGTAAAAACGTGATTTTCGGTCCCCGTCCAACCATTATTTCCGGAGATCACAGAACTGACATACCAGGGCGTTACATCGCAGACTGTACCGAGAAGAAGCCGGGGAACGATTTGCCCATCATCATTGAAGACGATGTTTGGATGGGTGCCAATGTTACCATCTTGAAAGGTGTCACAATCGGCAGAGGGTCGGTTATTGCCGCCGGAAGTGTTGTCATTAACGATGTGGCCCCCTGTACGATCGTCGGCGGTATTCCGGCAAAAAAGATCAAGGATAGATTCCTGACGGAGTCAGAAAGACTCACTCATCTGCATTATTTAAGCCTATCTGAAAAAACTCGGAATCCTTAAAATAACTTGAATCTTTGAAAGAAAGAATAATATCTCTATTTTTACAATGACAGAGATAATACCGGCAATCCTTTTCTCTTTATGTTGAACGTATTATTAAATGCCTATGCGTGCAACCCTTATTGGGGGAGCGAACAAGGTATTGGTTGGCATTGGTCTATCGAATTGGCAAAGTATTGCAAAGTATTTGTCATTACAGAAGGTGAATTCAGGAGCAACATCGAGACGGCATTGGCTAATCTGCCTCAAAAGAGAAATCTTGTGTTTATTTATAATAACGTGAGTGCAAGAGTTAGGCGGATGTGTTGGAACCAAGGAGACTGGAGGTTTTATTTCCATTACAGACAATGGCAGAAAAAGACGCTGAAGATTGCCAAGTCTTTATGTAAGGAATATCATATTGACGTTATCCATCAATTGAACATGCAAGGTTTCCGGGAGCCGGGTCTGCTTTGGAAAATCAAAGGTCCGAAATATGTCTGGGGGCCTGTAGGGGGAATGAGTTTGATACCCCTTTCGTATTTTGAAGGGGAATCTCTCTTTATGAAGCTTTTTTTCAAGATAAAAAACACCATTAACAAACTTCAGTACAGTTATCAGCCCCATGTTAGGAAAGCCGTACAACGATCTGACGTACTGCTATCCTCAACACCTTATGAGAAGTTCATTTTCAATAACCTCTATCATCGGGAGTCTTATTTCGTCAATGATACCGGCTGTGATATTTCAGATCTCACCCACTGCTGGAATAAAGAAAGCGACAGCCCACTGAACCTAATCTGGGTTGCCAAGTTTGATTTCAGGAAACAACTTGGACTGGCTATCAAGACAATGGCAAAACTGAAAGAGTTGAACATTGTGCTGAATATCGTAGGGGCTGGGAATAATGCCCAGGATTATGAGGATTTGGCAACTCAGCTGGGGGTCGGCGACAAATGTGTTTTCTGGGGGAAGGTCGAACATGAGAAGGTGTTGGATATGATGCTTAAATCTGATATTTTCTTTTTCACAAGCATTCATGAAGCCTCTTCAACTGTCATACTTGAAGCTATCGGTGCCAAATTACCTATTGTGTGTTTTGACACGTGTGGTTTCGGTCCGATTGTAGATGATACAATTGGACGAAAAATCCCTGTTTCCAATCCGAGACAAAGCGTGGATGACTTCTCTGAAATTATTAAGTATCTGTACTACCATAGGGATCTTCTTCCCGAAATGTCAGAGAACTGTACGAAAAAACAACGGGAGCTGTCGTGGGGTTATAAAGCGGACTTCATGTATGGTATCTATCAACAACTGATAAAAGACAATTGACAATTATATCCAATGAAACGAATACTTGTTACCGGCGGAGCCGGATTCATCGGTTCCCATCTTTGTGAGCGCCTCGTTAACGAAGGCAACGACGTCATATGCCTGGACAATTTCTATACGGGCAGCAAACTGAATGTCTGGCACCTCCTCGGCAAACCCAATTTCGAACTGGTGCGTCACGACGTATGCCAGCCATATTGGGCCGAGGTAGATGAGATTTACAACCTGGCATGTCCTGCATCTCCGGTCTATTACCAGAATGACCCCATCCAGACCACCAAGACCTCCATCTTCGGCGCCTATTACATGCTGGGACTGGCCCGCCGGACGAAATGCAAAATCCTGCAGTCTTCCACGAGTGAAGTCTACGGAGACCCGGCCGTCCATCCCCAGCCCGAATCCTATTGGGGCAATGTCAACCCGGCCGGACTGCGCAGTTGCTACGACGAGGGCAAACGGTGTGCGGAGACGATGTTCTTCGATTATCACCGGATCCACGGCATCCGGATCAAGGTCATCCGGATTTTCAACACCTACGGCCCCCGCATGGCCACCAACGACGGACGCGTGGTCTCCAACTTCATCGTCCAGGCCCTGAAGGGCGAGGACATAACGATCTATGGGGACGGCTCCCAGACGAGATCTTTCCAGTATGTGACAGACCTCATCGAGGGAATGGTCCGGATGATGGCCAGCGGGGATGATTTCATCGGCCCGGTCAACATCGGCAATCCCGGGGAGTTCACGATGCTGGAGCTAGCCGAGAAGGTCATCGACCTGACCGGATCCAAGAGCAAGATCGTCTTCCGTCCGCTTCCTTCAGACGATCCCAAGATGCGCAGGCCCGATATTTCGTTGGCGAAGGAGAAACTGCATTGGGAACCGAAAGTGCCGCTGACGGAAGGACTTAAGCATACCATCGCTTACTTCGAATCAACGCTATAAGACAGTTCTTGAAGCTTATCTTTGCGGGAAAGAAATGACCCGTTACTTCCATATCGACTACGAACTCTCCCGCGAGAAGGCGCGGGAACGCATCGACGCCCGCTGCGCCCGGCGGGACGGCGCCGCCTACATCTGCGTAGCCGACGGCAACGTCCTGGTCCAGGTCCACCGGAACCCGGACTACCGCGCTGTCGTGCAGGGGGGCCTGTTTTCCATCTGCGACAGCTCCTGGGTGCCGCTCTACCTCAAACGCTTGTACGGATTCCAGCCTGCGCAATACAGCGGCAGCGACATCTTCCGCGACCTGACC
>JAEEGL012983392.1_pt1 | contig 10725 bp, 4 predicted proteins | sample 9134231 | NCBI WGS metagenome assembly JAEEGL01 (sample SAMN16246548, study PRJNA631951) | gut metagenome | biome: gut microbiome; feature: rumen; material: fiber-attached | host: Bos | place: Iran: Karaj | collected 2018-10 | reverse complement strand
TTCATCTTTTTCATTGTTTTGATTTCTAAAATTCTTTTTTGAATTTAATTCAATACTTTTATTAGATGAACCATTACTAATATTTTCTTTTTTCTCATTAATTTCTTCTTTTTCATTATTTTGATTCTTATATTCAATTTTTGAATTTAATTCATTACTCTTATTAGATGAACTATTACTACTATTTTCTTTTTTCTCATTAAATTGTTTTCTTTGATTACTATTATTACTATTATAATATGATTCAACAATTTCATTTTTTTTATTTTCATTATTTTTCTTATTTTCATTATCTAAATCACTATCATTATTATTATCAGAATCTTCAGCAAGTTCATTTTGTTTATTTTCATTATTTTTGTTATTTTTATTTTCATTATCCAAATAATATGATTCAACAATTTCATTTTTTTTATTTTCATTATTTTTCTTATTTTCATTATCTAAATCACTATCATTACTATTATCAGAAGCTTCAGCAAGTTCTTTTTGTTTATTTTCATTATTTTTCTTATTTCTATTTTCATTATCTAAATCACTATCATTACTATTATCAGAAGCTTCAGCAAGTTCATTATTATTATTTCTAAATCTTAAATTAATATTTTCATTTCCATTATTTTGATTTACAATATTTCCATACATGTCAAAATTTTTTACAAAATTAAAACTTTTTGGTTGACTATAATATGTGTCATTAGAAACTAATTGAATTGTACAAATACAATTTCCATAATATGAATTTTCATTATTTCTTTTGAATTTTAGACATAATTCTACTTCTTCATCATTATCTACATCTTCTTTTATTTCTTCAGTTTCACAAAATATATTTGATTTTTCTTTTTTACATATTATTTTTGTTTTATCACTTTCCCAATTTGATTCTCCTGTATTTTTTATTGTTATAAATAAAGTGTCATTTCCTTCTGTGTTACCATTGTCATAATAATTTTTCATAGTTTTTTCATTTTTTATAATTTCAAATTCATAAGACATTTCCTTTTTTTTTATAAAATTAAGATCGAATTAAGTATTTATATCAATTAACTATTTTTAATTAAGAAATTTTTATTGTTTTAAAATTCATTTTTAAAATGATTAAAAAAATTTTATTTTTTTTTTCAATTGATTTTTGTTTTTCATGTTTCTTTTCAATTTATTACAAAAATTTCATTTTATTAATTAGTTTTTAACATTTAATATAAAAAATTGTAAAAATTTAATTATGAAAGTTTTATTTATGAGGAATAAACTTTAACTTTCATAATTTTGAATGAATATTTTTATTAATTAATTTAATACCATAATTTATTAAAATAAAAATACCAAAGATTTTTTTATATTATGAAAATATTAGATATTTATTTAAATAGTAAATCCATATAAAGTACATAAATTAATAATGAAATAAACTACATAAAACAATAAACAGTCTAAAGAAAATTTCATTGAATTTAAAAAAATTAAAAAAAAAAAGGGATTAAATTTTAATATCTTCACAATTAATTAACAAAAAAGTATAAATATTATTAAAAAAAAAAAAATTCAATGAATATTTATTTTAAATTAATTTATATTACAAATATAAATAATTATGTTTATTTTAAATTGGGAATAAATGAGTATTATATATAACAATCTTTGTTTAATTAAATTTTAAATGATTAAAAATTTATATAATTGAATTAAGATTTTAATTATTCAATTTTTATTAAATAATATATTTTTAATAAAATAAATTTACCTATTAATATGGAAAGTAAAAATATATATATACTTTATTATTATAATTGTTTTAATCTAAAGAATATTCTAAGATACCAAAAATGCAATATAATTATAAATTTATGTTTATATTTTGAAAATAATAAAATTATTTATATAAAATTAATATAATGAAAAAATGATATTATAATTTTATATCGAATGAACAAAATATTATCTTCCAAACAATCTATAATCTCTAATTTAATTATATAAAAATACTAAATTTATATTTTATTCATCTTTTCCAAATCATTATTTAGATAAAACTAATAAAAATATAATCAAATGATTCTTAAAGAAAAATCTATTCTGATTCTTTTAATATTTGAAAAAAAATTTTATAAACATATATAAGAAAAAATATTTATATTTTAATGTTTTAAAAATAATTATAATGAGATTGTCATTTCTTTATATGAATATTTTTTCATTCTAATATTTATTTAATTATACTTTTAATTAATAATATTGAAATTGGCTATGGTAATAATAGAATTGCTCTTTACATAAAATATTATATATTATGAAAGTGATATGATTAAATTGATTAAATTCTCATCTTTTTATATATTGATTATTGAAAAAAAGTGTAAAACTCATAATAAATTATTTATTTCATGAAAAAATAGAAAATGGTAATATTGTTCATTTGAAATTTAATGGAAAAAAATATTAAATTTTTGAAGTATGAGTTTTTTTTAATTTTTGATAAAAATTAAAAAAAAAATTTTTTTCAAATTTTATTGTTCTTTTTCAATTTATGAATAAACTATAAAAATAAATTTTTTTTTATTAATATAATAATTATTTAATATTTTATATTTTACTTCTTTAATATTATAATAATATTCCCTTTATTTTATAAATCCTTTATTAATATTAATAAAAAAAGATAAGAAATGGAAAGGTTAAAAAGATTAAAAAGTAAAGATAATAATGAGGCTCCTTCTTGTATTTCATCTAATATAGATAATATTAAAAGATGTGATTTATGCAATAAAATTCCAATAATTAAATTATTTCAAAAAGAAAATGAATTTTTTATAAATTATTCTTGTGAAAATAATCATAAAACAGAAATAACTTTAGAAAAATTTTTATCAAATCAAAAAAATAATTTAACAAAAACTCCTTGTATGGAATGTAATAAAGAAAATAAATTTTTTAATTTTTTTTATTGTTTAAAATGTAAAAAAATTATATGTAATGATTGCATAAAATCTCATTTAATAAAACAAGATCAAACAATACTTCTTTCAAGATTTGATTCTACTTGTTTACAACATAATCAATTTTATGTAAATTATTGTATAGATTGTAATAAAAATATTTGTATGTTATGTTTAAATAATCATAAAAATCATAAAATTATTTTATTATTAGATTATATTCCATCAAAAAATTATATTAATGAATTAAAAAATAAAATAGGGAATTTTGATGAAATTCGTAAGTATAAAAATGAAATTATTCAAGGTTTAAAAAAAGAAATTGAATTACTTGAAAAAACATTTTTAGAATATGAAAACAATATGCAACTTCAAATTTCATTAATAAATAATTTAATTTTTACTTATGATTTTGAAGAAAAATTAAATAATTATAATTATGAAATGATAGAAAATTTAAAAGTTATTGAAAAAATAAAAATTCCTTCTCCAAATTTTAATAATTGTAAAAATGTATTTGAACAAGCAGAATATTTTTTAAAATTTTTGGGATTAAAAGAAAAAAAAATTCCAAAGTTTAATTTATCAAATTCAAATATATTTAGTAATTTAAATAAACATACTAATAAAATAAATCAAATAATTATATTAAAAGATGGAAGAATTGCATCATCATCAAATGATTCTTCTATTCTAATATATAATAAAGAAATGAATAATGTAGATTTAATGATAAAAGAACATTCAAAATGTATATTTAATATTTATCAATCAAGTAATGGAAATATTTTAGAATGTTGTGCAGGAGGTTTAATTTCAATTTATGAATTAACTTCATTATATTCATATAAATGTATTCAAAGTTTTATAGCACATGATAAAGGAGTAGGAAATATTATTGAAATAAAAGATGGAAGATTTATTAGTTGTTCTGATGATAAAAAGATTAAAATTTGGAAATTAAAAAATAATCAATTAATATTTGAAAATATTCTTGTTGAATATATACAAAATTATTTTTCTAATATATTAGAATATGAAGATAATAAAATAATTTTATCACCAATAAAAAAAGGGTCAATTGTATTTTGGGACATTAATAATTTAAAAAATCTAAATGAAATTGAAGATATAGAATGTTATTGGTCTTGGAATGTAATGAAGAAATTTTCTAATGATATTATTGTTGTTGGAGGAAGAAATTATATATATTTATTATCAATTAAAAATCAAAATTTAATTAATAAATTAGAAATTGATTCAATTTGTTGTAGTTTATTCTGTCTTAATGATGGGACTTTACTTTTAGGAGATTATGATGGATATTTACATCAATATATTTTTAAAAATAATAATTTAGAAGAAATTAGTAAAAAAAAAGTTCATCAAAGTTTAATATTATGTATTAATCAATTAAATAATGGAATTGTTTTATCTGGTTCTTATGATAAAACAATAAATTTATATAAAAATGAATAAGAAAATAATTTATTGATATATAGATTTTAAATTATAAAGTGATTATAGTTATTATATATTTTAAATGGTTATTAAAAAGGTATTGTTTTATTCTTTATTTTTATATAATAAAAAAGGTGAGTAAAGGGTTTTAAAATAATTAAATAAATAATATTATTTTCAATTATTTTATATTTTCTTATTATATTTATTGTTGAATATTTTTCTTATAATTTGTTTATTTATAATATAAATTAATTAAATACAATTATATTATTAATTTATTTAAGCTATATTTTTTTATTATATTTTATTCATTTTTTTAATTAAAAAATTAATATATGTAGTAAAAAAAATTATCTCATAAATAAATTCAAGATTTTGATAGAAAAAATTAAAAATATTTTCTGTAATTTATAAATAAATTTCATCAAGCCTTAAATTAATTTTTATAATAATAGCTAAAATTATTAAAATAAATTATTTTAATTTGTTTAGAATAACTATTTTTTCATAATAAATTTAGTTTGAATACAATTTTTTAATTATTTTTAAATATCCAAATTTTAACATTTTTTTATAAAAAAAATATACATTTATTTGAATGAAATAATTTTAAAAACATAAGTAATAGATATATAGATGATATTAAAAAAGAATTTAACCCAAAAAAATAAAATAAAATATTGATATTAATTATTAATAAAGATATTAAATATATTAATTATTACATAACCATGCCAAAATATTCATAAATAATTTCTGTTCAATATCTTTTAAATCAACAGTATGACCAACATTCCAAAAAACAATTTTTCCTTTTCCATATTCTTTAATAAATAAATATTCTCCATGATAATTATCATTTAATTCAATATAAAGATTTTTAATATATTCATCCTCATCTAAATATTGAGTATAAGTTCTATGTGTTTGAGAAATATTAAATTCACTTTGATTTTCAAGTTCTAATTTATAAAATGAATTAAAAACAGGATGAGTATTATTTAAAACTTTTGCTTTAGTTACAACAGAATAATTTTGAACTTTTATAGTTGCACCAATTAATTCAACTAATCCTTGTTCAGTACCTTCATTTGACCAATGATCATGAGTAACAATTATATTTCCTCCATTTAATAAATAATTTTTTATATCATCATTATAATATTTTTTTTTAAATCCTCCATTATTTAAATCATAAATAATAATTTTAAATTTTATCATATTTTCTTTAGTTAATCTTGGTAAAATAAAATCAGATTTAAATGTTGAAATTTGGTTAATAAATGGATTCATTTCTAATAAATTTGATAATAATGAAGATACTTGATTAGAAATAAGTAAAATTTTATTATTTAATTTTTTTTTTAATTGTTTATTTTCTTCTATTAATTCATTTGTTTTTATAAATAATTGCCTAATTGCTTCAATAGAAGTTATTTCTCTTAATTTTAAATTTATTTCAAAATTTTCTATTTGATAATGTGTTGGTGATATAATTAAAATATATTCTAATTGTGAATTTTCTATTAATGAATATTGATTGTCATTAAATAATTCAATAAAAATATTAAGACATGTATTTAAATTTTCTTTTAAAAATAATTTTTCAGATAAATTTGTTAAATTATCTATGTCTAATTTACTTTCATATATATTAATTGGAAATGAATCTATTTCTACAAATTCAATATGCAATAAATTATTATTTATATATAATGTAGCATTAAACTTTTTACCAAGTGCATCAATTTTATATGTTTTATCATTTATTTCATTTATACTTGGTGGTGTTGATGGATTTAAATATGATAGATTGAAAAAAGAAATCAATAATATAAAAATAATTTTGTTGAAAGTTTTGAACATGTTTTTTTATGTTTAATTTATAATAAACATATTTTGATTTAAATTGGTTTTTCTCTTAATTAAATTTCTCTACTTTTAATCTCTATTTTTATAAAAATAATTTATTAATTTAAAAAAATATAAATATATAAATAATAAAAATATATTAATATTTTTTTTATATTTTTAATCATTAAATCATATTTGATTTAAATAATTTTTTTTTCATATTAAAAGTAGTTATATAAAATATTTTTGAATAAAAATGTCAAAGATAAATTCAATTATATTAAAAGGGGTTTATAATGAAAATTTTGAAGAAATTTTTTATAATAAAAATGAAGATATTAATAAGTATAAAAAACTTTCTCATCAACATAAAAAACCAGAAGGAGAAGGAATGGTTAATTATTCAAATAAAGTATATTATTATAAAACTTTTATTCCTGAGCAAAAAAATCAATCAATTTTTTATATAATAGTTTGTTCAAAATCATTATCAAAAGAAAAAATAGATGAATGTTTTGAAGAAATTTATGAAATATTAGAACAAAATAATAAATTTACTTTAAAAAATTTTCCTAAAATAATTATTGAAGAAATTAATGAAGTATTTTTGAGATATTCATATAATGAAAAACAAATTGATTCAAATTTAAATATCACTCAACTTACTAGTGATTTAAAAACAAATAATCAGGAAATTTCAACTTTACAATTTAATTTAGATTTAGAAAATAATTTAATACCTAATAAAGAAAATGAATTAAAGCAAAAAAAAAATGAAATAAATAATAAAATTAACTATAAAATTAATAAAATTAATTATATAACAAAAAAAATCAAATATATTTATCTCATATCATGTTTTATCTTATTAATATTTTTTATTTTTGCAATTAGATTTTATCTTCTTTAAAATAATAAATTTTAATAAAAATTATTATAAAAAAAAATTAAATAATAAAAACAAAAATTTTTTAATTCTTTTTAATAAGTTTTAATATTATATATAACTTTAATAAACAAAATGAAAATTTTTAAATTCAAAAAAAATATAATTTAAAATAATTAAATTTAAAACAAAAATTAATAAAAAAAATAATGTGTTTGTGTTGCAATAATTCAAATTTAAAAGAAAAAAACGAAGAAAAACAAAATAAAAACACAGTAAATTCAAGTATAAATAATGAAAATAATAAATCAACTAATAACCAAGAAATAACTATTAATATAGAAAATATAATAGGAAAAAAATTATCAAAGAAAGAATTATTTAATTATTCAAATAATTTTTTCAACGATGAAAAAATAAACGAAGCTCTAGAAATAAATAATTACATAATAGAGAAATATCCAAAAAATTATTTTGGATATTTAAATATAGGAAGTTGTTATATTAAATTAAAAAAATATGAAGAAGCAATAAATTATCTAAATATAGCAATAAAATATTCACCAACAAATTACATTATTTATTTAAAAAAAGGAATAGCATTACTTAATTTAGAAAAATATAATGAAGCAGTTGAGACTTTTAATAAAGGATTATTTTTGAATGATAAAAATATAGATTTATATCTTAATAAAGGAGTATCATTAAATAAACTAAAATTATACAAAGAAGCAATAAAAACATTTGATTTTGGATTACAATTAAATCCAAATGATTCATCTTTATATAATAATAAAGGAGTAAGTTATTTTAGAATGGAACAATATGAATTAAGTATTGAAATGTATGATAAATCAATTGAATTAAATCATAATGATACATTTCCAATAAATAATAAAGGAATATCATTAAAACATTTAAGACGATTTAAAGAAGCATTAAAGTGTTTTGATAATGCAATAAAAATATTACCAACTGATTATATTTCATATTATAATAAAGCAAATTGTTTAAGAGAAATTGGTGATTATAACGAAGCTTTAAATTATTATAATAAAACGATATCAATAAATAAAAATTATTCAAATGCATATTATTATAAAGGAATAACTTATAATTATTTAGAAAAATATAATGAAGCAATTGAAAATTTTTCATATTGTTTATTAATAAATCCAAAAAATGAAAATGCATATTTAAATAAAGGAATATCATTAGATTTATTAGGAAAATCAGAAGAAGCAATAGAAAATTTTAATAATGCATTAGATTTAAATGAAGATTTCGCAGAAGCATATTTAAATAAAGGAATATCATATTTTAATCAAAATTTATATAAAGATGCAATAATTTGTTATAAAAATGCAATTTCAATAAATGAAAATTATTATCTTGCTTATAATAATTTAGGAGTATGTTATTTTAAAATTGGAGAATATGATAGAGCTTTAAAATGTTATTCTAATGCAATTTCTATTGAAAACACTTTTTTAGATGCTTATATTAATAAAGGTATTTGTTTTAAAGAATTAAATCAAGATTTATTTGCTTTAAATGAATTTGATAATGCTATTAATTTAAATAAAAATTTTGCTATTGCTTATTATAATAAAGGAGTTGTTTTATCTGGATTTGATGATAAAGAAAAAAAAGAAGAAGCTATTGAAAATTTTGATAAAGCTATTTTAAATCAAAATGATTATGTTAATGCTTATTTTAATAAAGGGAAAGTTTTAATGGATTTAGGAAGAAATGATGAAGCTTTAAATTGTTTTATTAAAGTTAAAGAATTAAATAATGGTGAATTAGAAACTTATGATATTGAAGGAACAATTAAAAATTGTGAAAATAAAATTAGTTCAAATAAAAAAGGTAATTTTAATGAAAAAGAAGAAGAAAAATTATTAGAAATTAAAACATAATTAAGTATAAATTGTTTATGTTGTAAAATATAAATTTATTCATATATTGAAGATATTATAATATGAATTTATCTTTGTTTAGGGAATAATAAAATAAATTTGTTTAAATTTAAAATATATATATTAAGAAAAAATTAGAAAAATATGTAAGAAAAATTAGGGTAATAATAATTCATATTATATCAAATGTATATAAAATATAAAAAGATTTAAAATATTTTTGAATTAAACATATTACTATTGTTATTATTATTATATCCCTACTTTTTAATTTAAAATATTTAATCTTTGTTTTTATGAAATATATTTTTTATTTCTTTCATTATTACTTTTTTTTAATAATAATGAGCTTTAATTAATTTATTTAATTATATTATTATTTTATTATATATAAATAATTTTTTTCTTTTTCTTTATCCAAATCAAGAAAATAAATATATTAATTTAAAAATTAATTTTTAATTTTTATATTAATTCCCAAATTTTCTTTATTTGTTAATAATAATTATATTTAATCGAATATAGATAAAATAAATTTAATTATATTATAATTTCAAAATAATAAATTTAATGTAGTCTTTTTTCTTAAAAAAAAGTTATTTAATAGTTAAAAAAATTTTAGAAATGTAAAAATTGAAAATTTATTAAAAAGACTTAAATAAGAATTTAATAAATATATAATATATTATAGATATTTCTTTATAAAATAACTAATTATTATAAAAATCAAAATTTATTATTCAATTAATTTTTTAAATATAAATATGATTTGAGAACAAAAATTTAATTTAAATTATTGAATTTAATTAGTCATAAATTAAAGTAATTATAATTTATGTTTTTATTATATTTATAAAAATAAATAAAATATTTTTAAGTTAAACTTAAAAATTTAATGAATATTTAATTAATTATTTTTTTTTGTCTGAACTTTAATATTTTTTACATCAGAATCTTTTGATTTAATATTTGTTAAATAATATAATAACATTTCACTCTGTGATAAACCATTCTTTAAATCATTTTTTTCAATTCTTGAAATTGTATCTGGAATAAATGTTTTTTTTAAATAATCAAGTAAATAAATATAATCAATATCTCTATATATTACAGGAATATTAATATCTAATTTTTTATTTCCAGGATATTTGTAATCTTTTAATAAATTTGTTTTTAGTTGTTTAAAAGGTTTTTCATTAACATTATCATTTATGTTATTTTGGTTTACATTATTATTTAGATTATTATTTTTATTATTATTTGGATTTGTGTCTTTATTTTTATTTTGATTTATATCTTTATTTTTATTTTGACTTGTGTTTTTATTATTTTGATTTGAATCTTTATTATTTTCATTTTTATTTGAATCTTTATTAATTTGATTTGTGTCTTTATTTTTATTTTGACTTGTGTCTTTATTATTTTGATTTATATCTTTATTTTTATTTTGATTTATATCTTTATTTTTATTTTGACTTGTGTCTTTATTATTATTTTTATTTGAATCTTTATTTTTATTTTGATTTATATCTTTATTTTTATTTTGACTTGTGTCTTTATTATTTTCATTTTTATTTGAATCTTTATTATTTTGATTTAAATCTTTATTTTTATTTTGATTTATATCTTTATATTTATTTTGTTTTGTGTCTTTATTATT
>JAEEGL012912998.1_pt1 | contig 10725 bp, 9 predicted proteins | sample 9134231 | NCBI WGS metagenome assembly JAEEGL01 (sample SAMN16246548, study PRJNA631951) | gut metagenome | biome: gut microbiome; feature: rumen; material: fiber-attached | host: Bos | place: Iran: Karaj | collected 2018-10 | reverse complement strand
TTTTGGTTGTTAAACCACTTAACAGTACCCTTATGCATTTTTGAAATCCTCCAAAAAAATAAAAAAAATCTCTGTGGGACACAATCGCCCTACAGTCTGTAATAATAGCATTGATAGGTTAAAATGTCAAACAAATCTTTTCTTGAAATACGGAAGATAAGCGAGGTTTCAAGGGTTTTGGAAATGGGTGAACAAAAACACGAAAGAACTACCGGAGTAGAAGAAAAACCATACGAAAAATTCAATTATAAATTGAAATAGTACTTGACATTCAATTTATATTTGATATAATGGAAGCATAGATGCAAAGCAGTGCTTTTTTCACAGAGGGATCGGATGAACAGGATCGGTGCGGTGATCGCCAAAAACAGAAAAAAAGCGGGCCTCTCCCAAGGAGAACTTGCCGCGAAGATGAACGCTTTCGGCTTTTATCCGTCCGTTGCATCCGTAAGTTCATGGGAAAAGGACGTCAGCGTTCCGAACGCTTTGCAGTTCCTCGCTCTTTGCAGCGTACTCGGCATCAAGGACATATACGGCGAGTTCGCAGGCGAAGGAAATGAGGAAAATCCGATGGCCGACAGGCTGAACGACGAGGGTAGAAAGAAGATCAGGGAGTACACCGCTCTCCTACTCCTCTCCGAAGAGTACCGGGCAAAATCATCCGACAAGGCAAAGCCCGACCGGAAAACCGACGGTATTAAAGAAAACAAAGAGAACATCGTCAGGGAAACCGTTATCAAAGAGATCAAAGAAAAACCCGTCAGGGATGTCAGGATCCTTAAGATCTACAACCTTCCGGTTTCAGCCGGAACGGGAGAATTCCTTGACGGAGAGGACTACGAAGAGATCGAGGTCGGAGCGGAAGTGCCTTACGCTGCGGACTTCGGCCTCCGTATCAAGGGTGACAGTATGGAGCCCCGCTACCGTAACGGACAGACGGTATGGATCAGGAAATGCGATGATCTTGAAGACGGTCGGATAGGCATTTTCCTTCTTAACGGAAATGCTTATTGCAAGAAGTTAAAAAAGGACGTCGAAGGTGTTTCTCTGGTATCATTAAACCCCAAATACAAGCCGATAAAGATTATGGAAGATGATGAGATAAAGGTCTTCGGACAGGTCTTGGATCAAAGGTGACCGTGGGGGAAATTTTCCGCATACAACCGTATATATATTTAAGTATAAGATCAGTTTTGGGATACATTAAGAACATAGAGTTTTGATATTCGGATCACAGGATCGAAAAGGAGAGAGATCATGACACAGTCAGCCAGCTTATATGACGCAGCTTATGCAGAAGGATACAACGCAGCGCTCAGGGAGATCAAAGCTTCGGGCCGAGCGGTTTCGCACATCAGAGAATATAAGCCTCTAGCGGATAAGAGAACAAAAGCGGTCAAAGCGCCCTATCTTATTCAGCAGAAGATAGCGGGAGCGGCACTGATGGCAGCATCGGTCATCGGACTTGTTGCAAACAAGGGTGATTTTGCCGTTGCACTCTTCACGATACCGATCGGCATTCTTATCTTCGTTACAAACAGGAGACTCTTCAAATAGCCCCCATAACCCTATATTTATACACTTGAGCAATCTGTTAAAATGTTAACAGATTGTTCATTTTTTTAACATTGCTTTTTAAAACTTTATGTATATAATACCAAACGATCGAAGTGATCAAATTGAATAAGCTTACAAGAATTTTTTCATAAATCAAAGCCCGTCAGTTATTCCCTCCCCAATCTGATGGGCTTCTCCTCTTTTTTGGGGCAAATAAGGCATAAAAAAACGGCAGATGAAGATCTGCCGTTTGATTTTATTATTTTGTACCGTAGATCCTGTCGCCGGCATCGCCGAGACCGGGAACGATGTATCCGTTCTCGTTCAGGCACTTGTCAAGCGCGCCGATGTAGATGTTTACATCGGGATGAGCTGCCTGAAGTCTTTCAACTCCTTCGGGAGCAGCAATAAGGCAAAGGAAACGGATCTTCTTGATGCCGCGTTTCTTAAGAAGAGTGATGGCAGCATCTGCGGAACCGCCGGTCGCAAGCATGGGATCCACTACGAATACGTCACGCTCGGTAACGTCCTGGGGAAGCTTGCAGAAATATTCATGAGGTTCAAGAGTCTGTTCGTCTCTGTAAAGACCGATATGGCCAACCTTAGCATTGGGGGTGAGCTGAAGAACGCCTTCCGCCATCTGCATGCCTGCTCTGAGGATTGGAACCACGCAAAGCTTCTTTCCGGCGATCTCTTTTACCGTTGTCTTTGTGATGGGTGTCTCCACTTCCTTGTCGGCAAGGGGAAGATTACGGCTTGCTTCGTAGTAGATGAGCATAGCCACTTCGGATACGAGAGCACGGAACTCCTTTGTGGAAGTGTCCTTCATTCTCATGATGCCGATCTTATGCTGAATGAGCGGGTGATCCATAATGTAAGTTGTTGACATTGTTTTGCCTCCTGAGCGATTGTTCGATTAACTTCGTAAACCTGTGTTATTGTATCACCGTAGATAGGGATTTACAAGACCAAAATATATTGAATCGGGAGTCACGCAGATGCGGGACTCCCGAAAATATTATTTGATAACCGAGAATTTGTATATCGTAGCGGTGTCGTATTCATCGCCTGCTTTGATAACGGAAGTCTTGAAATAAGGCTTCTGGTTGCAGGAGTCGGGGAAAAGCTGGGTCTCGAGACAGAAACCCTCACGCTTCTTGTAAACATAGCCACCCTTGCCTGCTACCTTGCCGTCGATGAAGTTGCCGACATAGAGCTGCATTCCGGGAAGATCTGTGAATACTTCGAGCTTTCTGCCCGACTTCTCGCTGTATGCCTCGCATACGAGTTCGCAATCGTTGCCGGAGTTGTTTAAGCAATAGTTGTGGTCATAACCGCCGGCCTGCTTCAAAGGAAGATAATCGGCCTCGATCCTGTCGCCGATCCTTGTTGCCTTTCTGAAATCCATAGGTGTGCCTTCAACTTCGCGAAGCTCACCGGTGGGGATGAGTTTGTCATCGGTGGGAGTGAAGTGATCGGCATCAATGCGTATAAAGGTATCCAGTATGGATCCGGATGCCTGGCCGTCAAGGTTGAAGAAGGTATGATTTGTAAGGTTGACAACCGTGTCCTTGTCGGAAACAGCGTGATATTCGATAACAAGCTCGTTGTCTTCGGTCAGGGAATATGAAACGCTTACATCGAGATTTCCGGGGAAACCCTGCTCCATATCGGGGCTGAGACGTGAGAACTCAACCGTGATCTCGCCCTCTGCTTCAAATACTTCGGATTCATAGAAATAGTTGTTGTAGCCCTTGAAGCCGCCGTGAAGGTTGTTGGGGCCGTCATTCTTGTCGAGTTCGTAGGTCGTTCCGTTTATAACAAAGGCTGCGTTTGCAATACGGTTTCCGTTACGGCCGATGAAGGCTCCGTAGTATGTGCCGTTCTCATCATAGCCCTTTACATCGTCGTAGCCGAGAGTGATATCATCGACCTTGCCGTTCTTATCGGGTGTGAAGATGCCGACAACGATAGCGCCGTAGTCGCAGAGAGTAACTTTCATGCCGTGAGAGTTCTCGAGCGTGAACAGTGTAGCTTCTTTCCCTTCCTTTGTTTTTCCGAAACCGGATCTCGTTACTTTCATAAAATTTCCTCCTTATACTTGAGGCATACAGGCTCCCGGCGTTGGGGAGATCCATAGCCGCTTTGTATCCTATTATAGCGGTTTAAGAAATAATTTCCACTCATATTTAGTCTTTTTCTTAATGAATGTTGTCGACACAAGACATTTGATGTAGTTTATATTATAATATATCTCTGTATGCACCTTTATTGGAGTAGTCAGGAGTAGTTATTAGGAGAAAAACGGAATGAAGAAATTGATCAAATGGTTTAATTACACCGCGTCTCTAAGAACAAAGATACTTATAAGCATATCCATAATGCAGGGACTGGTCCTTACTTTCTTTGCATGTTATGTATACAGTGTGCAGACGCTGATAATCGGAAAAATGTCGGATAACGAGGCAGAGCGTATCGAATATATGAAGATCTTCCTGCCCGCGCGAGTATCCTGCATAGTGGTCGCGCTTGTTATGATACTGCTTTCGGTTGTCATCTCGGACTTCCTGATCAGCGTTGTCATAAAGAGACTTAAGAAGCTCGAGCATCAGGCAGACGGCGTGGCAAGCGGAGATATGGAAGCCATACCGAAGACCGATGCGGTGGACGAGATCGGAGCCGTGACCAACAGCATAAGCGTTATGGCCGACAACTTAAAAGAAAAGGCGGCGCAGGCCAAAGCTGCGGACAGCACGAAGACGGATTTCCTCGCACGTATGTCGCATGATATCAGAACTCCCATGAATGCGATACACGGCATGGTCGAGATCATAAAGAAGAATCCCGAAGACAAGAGGCGCGTGCGCGACTGCATCAGAAAGATCGACATCAGCACAAGCCACCTGCTTGTACTTATAGACGAGATACTCGATATGTCGAAGCTGGATAACGGAGATATGGAGATCACGACCGAAAGCTTCGATATCGGAGAGGTACTTCAGCAGAGCCTTGAATTTGCAATGGGACAGGCTGAGGAGAGAGACATAAACGTCTATATGGACAGCTCGGATCTCACGGTTACAAAGGTACTCGGCTGCGAGCTTTATACAAGAAGGATATTCACAAACCTCTTAAGCAATGCGATCAAATTCAACAAAGACAACGGAAGCGTAACGATAGAAGTCAGCGAGAACATTCCCGACAGGAAGAGAGTCGTTTATACGTTCAGCATAGAGGATTCAGGCATAGGAATGAGCAGGGATTTCATAAACACTGCGTTCGAACCCTTCTCGCAGGAAAACACCGGAGCAAGATCGAACTTTACCGGCACCGGTCTCGGCCTTGCGATCGTAAAGAAGCTGGTTGAGTCCATGGGAGGAAGGATCGATCTGAAGAGTGAGATCGGAGAAGGAACAAAGTTCACATTCTCGCTTCCTTTTGCGATAGACAGAAAAGTCAGCGACAGCGAGGATCAGAGAGCTGAGCGTATGAACTCCGGCATAAAGGGTTCGCATATGCTGCTCGTCGAAGACAATGCACTGAACCTTGAGATCGCAAAGTTTATGCTCGAAGATAAGGGCGTTATCGTGGATACGGCCACAAACGGCAAGGAAGCGGTCAAGCTGTTCGAAAAATCCATTCCTTTTACCTACGATCTGATACTAATGGACATTATGATGCCCGAGATGGACGGACTGCAGGCGACCGGCGTGATAAGGAATATGATGAGGGCAGATGCCAAGATCGTTCCGATAGTGGCTCTTTCCGCAAATACTTATGCCGAGGACATCAAGGTATCGAGGGAAGCGGGAATGGACGATCACCTTTCGAAACCCATCGATGTGGACAGGCTGTATGAGGTCATCACAAGGCTTAAGGGAGCATATGATTCCAAACGCATAGAAAGACCATATTCACAGCTGTTTACGGGCGATTCACTTAAATGATCGACTATAATGCGGAATATCCGGCGATGGCTCGGATATTCCGTTTTTGATTTGAGGCAAAAATATGTTATTTTTTTTACAAACTTGAGAAACCGATGAAATGATTTTACGTCTCATAGTGCAGAGACATTAATGCCAAATAAAACAGAAACGGAGGTAAAGGCTTTTGAGCGAGGAACAAAAGGCCCGAAAGAAGATGATCCAGGTCCGGAATCTGAAAAAGATATACCGGATGGGCGACGAAAAGATCAGAGCGGTGGACGATGTGTCGTTTGACGTGCTCGACGGAGAATTCTGCTGCCTTATAGGTACATCGGGTTCGGGTAAATCAACGATCCTGAATCTTCTTGCGGGGATCGAAAAAGCTTCAAGCGGAGAGATCATCCTCAGGGGAAAGAACATAGTCGGGATGTCCGAAGCCAAATTGGCGGGCTTCAGGCAGAGCAGCCTGGGATTCGTATTCCAGTCCTACAACCTTATAGGCACGATGACGGCTCTTGAAAATGTGGAACTCCCGTTGATCTTCAAAAGGGAAAAGAGAAAGGTCAGAAGAAAGAAAGCCGTTGACATGCTGAACAAAGTAGGTCTCGGCTCGAGAATGGGACACAAACCCTCGGAAATGAGCGGCGGACAGCAGCAAAGAGTGGGCATAGCCCGGGCGTTTGTGGCGAAACCCAAGATCATATTTGCGGATGAGCCCACGGGAAACCTTGACACCAAAACAACGGTGGAGGTTATGACATTGATTAAACAGATGGCGAAAGAAAACCATCAGACGATAGTCATGGTAACGCATGACCCGACCCTGACCGAATATGCGGACAAAGTCATAAGGATCTCGGACGGAAAGATAGTTGAAACAAAGATTAATGAGTAAAGCAGGAGGCTTTAACGATGAGAGTATTTAAGAAAGCGGCAGCGGCCGCATTGGCGCTGTTAATGGTCGCAGGCACGGTGATCGGCGGCAGCGGCGTTCAGGCAAAGGCAGCGGGTATGCTGATAAGCGGCAACCCCATAATTACCGTAGATTCCGTGGACAGGGGAAAGATCAGGCAGGAGGATTCACTGCTCGTTCTGACCTACGGACCCGACAAGATCAAAGTCGAGGCGGGAAAGACCTACCGCATCGTACAGCGTTTCGTACTTGCGGATCCCGAAATTACATATAATAAGCCTTCGTTCTTCGGTAAATCCGAGAACGATATGATCACGGTGAGCAATATCGAGGTGAAGCAGTATGACACCGAGACGGTTACCTCGGGCATGAGATTACGCTTTTCCACACCTGTAGAAATCAGTTACACGATACATATCAGCGAACTTGCAAAGACGGGAAAACTTGAGTATGGTCTTACTGCTTACGACTCAAGAGTTTCAAGATATGACGAGAACAAGAATCCCGTATATTCCGATACCGGCGCGTTCAAGATCAGCGTCGAGGTCCTGAGCGCATGCACGGAGCCCACATTTGTTCTTACGGGCAACCCCAGGATCTCCGCAAAGGCAGGAGAATATGTCGATATCCCCGTTACCTTAACGAATAAGGGCGAACTTGACGCATACGATGTGCATGTATCAATCGGATCCGCAACGGCCCTGATCGTGAGCGATACTCTTGTAAAGCAGAAGATGCCCATGACTCCCGCGGGCGAGTCTTTTACCGCAAACTTCAGATTCCTTGTTGACGCGGAAGCAAAGAGCGAGAGACTGAGCCTTCCCATAACGGTTTCCTGCAGGGATCTTTCCGGAGCGGCATATACCGAGACAAATTACAGCGTAGTAGTTGACATCGCGGGAATAGAGGAGTTCACATCCGCTTCCAGCTTTGTTGTAAAGAATGTAACGCAGTCACCCGAAAAGCCTCAGGCAGGCGAGAACGTTACGATCACATTCGATCTCGAGAACAACGGAGACACCGATTTCAGAAACGTAAGGATCTTCCTCGGAAACGTTTCTTCAAACGGATTTGAGCCCATCGACTCCAACCCTTATATCCTTATCGGCGACCTTAAGGCAAGGACCGTCAAGAAGATGACTCTTACCTACAAGTGCGGCAAGAACATCAGCGGCGGAACAAATCCCCTCACGATCAACTTTACCGGTGAGGACAAGCACGGCGCAGGTGTTGAAGGCACAGCTACCGTATATATCCTTAACACGGTTCCCTCAAGGTCAGGCGGCGACAGCACCGGCGTTTCCAAGCCGAAGCTTATGGTTACCGACTTCGGAGCAGATATCGATGACATCCTTGCGGGCAGCAAGTTCAATTTCACCTTTAAGATCAAGAATACCAATGACGAGACAGTTGCAAAGAACATAAAGGTCAAGGTTACAAGCTCCAACTTCTCCGTTACTGCGGGAAGCAACACCTTCTTCGTAAGCGAGATCCTTCCCGGCGAGGAAGTAGCACTCAGCATAAATCTAAAGGCTTCTTCGACTCTTCAGACAGGCGCATATCCCATCAATGTGGAGATGGAATATGAATATGATGCCGAGACAAAGAACAATGAGACAGGTAACGGCGTTACTGCGACCGACGAGCTTCTTCTTCAGGTCAATGAGCTTCTCAGAGCGCAGTGCGAGAACGTTGTGGTCGGCGACTGGAAATCTCCTTCCGTGGGAGTGCCCTGCTCTCTTACATTTGAGTTCTACAATATGGGCCGTTCCACGCTCAACAACGTTTATGTCACCGTTGAGGGCGACTTCGAACTTGCCACGGGCAACTCACACTACATCGGAAACGTAGGCCCCGGTTCACCGGAATACGTTGAGTGCAGCGTCCGTCCTCTTGTTTCGGGAGAAGCTGTATGCACCTTCATCATCCATATGGAGGATTCCAACGGCGACGAGGTAACAAGAGAGAACACGACCACAGTATATGTTGAAGATGGCGGAAACGGCGGCGGATACAACCCCGGCGGCATCATCATCGACGATCCCGGATTCGATCCCGGATATGATCCCGGAATGATCGACAATCCCGGTATGGATGACAACGGAGGCAAAACCAACCGGAAGTTCTTACGGCCTCTTGTGATCGGCATAGTTGTTGCGGCTGCGGCAGCGGTCGTGATCGTGGTTGTTGTCGTAAGGAAGAAAAAGAAAAAGACAGACGAAGAAGAGTTTGACGATTAAATGAGGGCTTTAATATGAATCTATGGGACTTATTGAAAATGGGTCTTCGAAACCTCTCACGACGTAAAGCCCGTACAGCGCTGACGGTCATAGGCGTTATCATCGGAACCGTGTCCATCGTTTCCATGGTGTCGATCGGTATAGGTATCAACGAAACCTTCGAGAAAACCTATATGGAAAACGGCGCGATGACCGTGATACAGATAGAACAGTACGGCTCCGTGATCGACGATCAGGGCAACTGGCTCGGCACCACACAGCAGGTGCTGGACGACAGCCTTGTGGAACAGCTCAGGAATATCGAGCATATCAAGGCTATAGCGCCGGTCATCGATCAGCAGGGCAATTTCAAGTGCGGAAAGTATTCGACCTATGTTCAGCTTCGTGCGATCGGAGTGGATGCCTTTAAGGAATTCGGTTATCCCGAACTCGTGTACGGCTCCTATCCCGTGGCGGGAGATAACAGAAAGATCGTTTTATCCCACGGCAGTCTTTCGGATTTCTATTATTATGCCGGAAGAAAGTACGAAACTAAAGAGGTCGATCCCACTCAGGAGGCCATAACCTTCACGTTCTCGGAGTGGGCATATCAGAAGAACCCGAGAAAGAAAGACTTTAAGATAGAAATGACTCCCGTCAGCGGCAACTTTGCCGTTATGTCGGAGTCGGACAACTGGGAATACAACTCCTACTGCTATATGGATATGGACTACTTCAAGGAGATCTGGAAGACATATTGCAGTACACTTACAGTGGCCGACAGAAAGAGGGCCATGCAGGTGCTGGATTCCTACACCACGATATATGTAAACGTGGACAATATCGAAAACGTTACAAAGGTCCAGGAGGCCATAAAGGAACTGGGCTACACCACATACAGCGATATGCAGTACCTCGAGCCTCTCCAGCAGACATCGAATATGATACAGATCGTCCTCGGTGCCATCGGAGCACTCGCAATGCTCGTTTCCGCGATCAACATCGCTAACACGATGGTCATGTCCATATACGAGCGTACAAGAGAGATCGGTATTATGAAGGTACTCGGCTGCAAGGTATATGACATAAGAAGGCTCTTCCTCTACGAGGCGGCCCTCATAGGCCTTATGGGCGGTCTCATAGGCATAGTCATCAGCTATGCGGTGTCCTTCGGCATAAACAAGTACGGACAGCCAATATTCGCGGCGATAATGCAGACCAGTGCGGTATATGACGTTGAGGGTGCGAAATTCTCCGTGATCCCGTTCTGGCTTCCTTTCGCGGCAGCCGTATTCGGAATGCTGGTGGGTGTTGTGTCGGGTTACATCCCCGCACGCAGGGCAACGAAGATATCGGCTATCGAAGCAATGAAATCGAATCAGTAATAATTTCGGAAGAAGCGGCAGAAATGCCGCTTCTTTTGTGCGATAAGCGAATGCCCTCGGCAGCAAGCTCGCTTGCTGGACGAGGGCTGAGTGAACGGTCATTGAGCGGACTTCGTACGCGAGATGACCCGTCGAATCGAGTAGGAGTCAGCCTACTCGATTGTTGTCAGCACCGTACACCTTTTGTTGCGTTAAGCGACACGGTATGTTATAATGAAACGGTCTGTGGATATTTATCCCGAAGGTAGGCTATATGATAGAAAGAAGAACCCCCAAAAACATATTTATGAGGAAAGAGTTCAACGATGTCATCGGCAAGAGCAACATCGTGCGCTGCAGGGCGGGAGCCTTTGCTCTCTGCGTATTTATGGCGCTGGTGGTCATCATAATCGGAACGGCATATGTTTCCGAAACGAATGTCAAGTTCATCGTTCCGGGCGGCGTTTTCGCACTTGCCTGTGCCGCGTTCAGCATCATCTTTCACATAATCGCCACGAACCGCGCAAGGGAATACTACACTTCCGTTCCACTGATCTTTACGGGCTTCATCGTCGTATTTACCGGCTACCTTTCGGTGCTTTCCGTGGAATGCTTTGACAGCTTGTGCGCATATTTCGTCGGAGTCATATTCTGTGCATATGCGGTCGTGCTCTCAAAACCCGTATACATCGGTGTTATGATAGCGGAAGGAGCGAGCTTTGCTCTTGTTGCGATCCTTGCGA
>JAEEGL012823859.1_pt1 | contig 10725 bp, 9 predicted proteins | sample 9134231 | NCBI WGS metagenome assembly JAEEGL01 (sample SAMN16246548, study PRJNA631951) | gut metagenome | biome: gut microbiome; feature: rumen; material: fiber-attached | host: Bos | place: Iran: Karaj | collected 2018-10 | reverse complement strand
CGTCCTCTTCCACAACGCCGCGGAACACACCCCGGAGGCCCTGCCGGGGATCATCGAGTCCCTGTAGAAGGACGGCTACACCCTCGTCCCGATCTCCCGGCTCCTTCTGGAGGGCGAGACCCGCATCGACAACACCGGCCGCCAGTGGGCCAAATGACGAAAACGACATAGCAAAGAGCAGAGCCCCGTTTCGGTTTCCCAAAACGGGGCTCTGCTCTTTGCCGGGAGGGCGGCGCATCATCGATAAGCCAGAAGGGTCAGCGTCACGTAAAAGGCGACCATGCCGCCGAAGATCAGTCCCTGCTTGAGTCTGTGCTCCGTCATCAGGCCAACAAACTCCCGCACCGCCGCGTTGGGCCAGAAATACCACTTCGTTTTCGCGCCCATGCCCACCGCGCGCATCTTCACGCGTCTTGCCTTGAGACCGCCGCGGAACACATGGTAATTGGTGGTGGAGAATGCGACCTTTCCGGGGGCTCCTGCCTCCAGGATCTTTTCCCTGGAGAATTTCATGTTCTCAAAGGTGTCCGTGGAACGGTCCTCCTCAATGATCCTCGCCTCGGGCACCCCCTGCTCCAGAAGATAGCGTTTCATGGCGGCGCTCTCGGGGACGGGCTCATCCGGTCCCTGTCCGCCGGAGGTCACGAAGACCGGCTCTTTGCCGGTGAGGGCCTTCTGCTTTTCGGCAAAGGCAAGGGCCCGGTCGATCCTGCCCCGCAAAAGCGGCGAGGGCGTCCCGTCCTTCCGGATGCCGCAGCCGAGGATGATGATGTAATCCTTGTCCGGCTCCGGCTCATAGCGCACGACGATCGCATCCGCGATCATGACGCCCAGCAGCATGCACTCGAAATACAGATAGACCGCAGCGAACAGATTGGCCGCCAGATCGTGGAGCATGACCTCCCTCTGACTGCCGGAGACGGCATAGTCGAAGAAGAACAGGAACAGCTCGCCCCCCACCAGGAGAACGGACAGGAGGATCCCCAGCACGTTCACCGTGCGAAAGCCCTCGTGACGGATCAGCGAGAGATTGGAAACGCACAGCGCCGCCGAAAATACCAGCAGGAACGGCGAGGTCAGCAGCATATAGTTCTTGGCCGAGCCCAGGAGCTGATGCAGGATCATGATGGACATGTACTGCTCCGGCTCCCGGATCAGCAGCATGGTCAGCCGGATCTGCAGCCCCAGCACCATCAGCAGGAACAGAGCGATCCCCATATAGAAGATGGTATTGTAGGAATAGGGATTGTAGCGCAGCTGCCGGAAAAAGGCGCGCATCAGCAGGGCCAGGACGATCACGAAATACACGGCCAGGCTCAGGCTGACAGCCGCGGCGTGACGCTCCGCGCCCGTCAGCAGAAAGGCCGTCAGCACCGCCGCCAGTACAGCGGTCAGGACAGCGACGTTCCACAGCTTCGGTTTTTTGTCCAGGGTGTCGAACTTCATGCTTTCAGCTTCTTTTTCAGCGTCAGGATGTTCTGTCCGTCCTTGTAGGTATAGGCCACGTCGTCCATGATCTGCTTGGTCAGAAAGATGCCCAGGCCGCCGATCTCCCTCTCCTCAGCCGAGCTTTGGAGGTTCGGATCCTCCTTTGCCAGGGGATCGTAGGGAATGCCGTGATCCAGGAAAGTGATGGTCACCGTCACCGGGTCCCCGGAGACCTCCACGCGCACGGTGGCCTTCCCCTTCTCCGGGGCGTAGGCATAGTCGGCGATGTTGACGAAGATCTCCTCCACCGCAACGCCGATCTGCATCTGCGCCCTCGGCGGGCATCCGCAGGCCTCCAGGCGCTCGTCCACGAAGGTCTGCACCTCGGCAAGGTTTTCCTTCACGGCATCCAGCTCCAGCTCGTTGGTGTTGAACAGGAGCGTGTCCGTATTCTCCAGCAGGGTGAGGAGCCGCTGCTTCCAGAAGGCGATCTCCGCTCTGCCCGTTTCCGTCTCAAGGCCCCTGCGGCGAATGGAGCGGCGGATCATGCGGGTGTAGCCGATGATGCGCGCCTTGTCCTCCACCTCCCGGATCTTGGTCTCGCAGCCGGTGCCCAGATAGGCCGCCAGGGACTTGTACCAGAAGGTCTTTCCGGTCTCAAAGTCGAAGCCCTGGAACTTCAGGATGGTTTCGTGATCCGGCTCCGAGTAGCCGACAAAGGAGTTGAACATGCTGGCCAGCTCAAAAATGGGATATCCCACCGCCAGGGTGTCCATATCGATGAGCAGCACCTCGTCGTTCTGCAGCTCCAGATTCTTCGTGTGATAATCGCCGTGGATCATATGGTCGTCATGGGGCACGGCTTCCACCAGCTTCAGCAGCTTCTCCCCGGCCTCCCGGGGCAGATAGTCCTGCATGAAACGGGCCCAGGTCAGCGCCTTCTCCTTCATGTCCGGGAGCTTCCCGGCCGGGACGAGGGTGCCGTGGATCTTCTTGAGCATGTCCACGTATTCCTTCACGCACCAGTCCATCTTCTCCGGCTCCTTGGCCAGGATCTTGGAGAAGGATCGGGCGTTGAGCAGCTCGAAGACCGAGCCGTAGCTCTCCCCCACCTTCACCACGTCGTAGGAGATCGCCGTGGGGATGCCCAGGATCAGGGCAAGCTTCGCCACCTCCCGCTCATGGAGGATGTCCGCCAGAGCGTCCGCGTTGTTGTAGACCTTGACCACGTTGTCCTGGTCGATGCGGTAGATGGTGCCGTTTGCGCCGCGGCCGATCTCCTCGCAGCCCTCCACCGAGACCACGCGATAGGCCTTCTCCACCGACATCATCTGGGTAAAGCCGGTCATGTCCAGGATCTCGTAAACCTCGGAGCAGACGTTCACGATGCGCATGTCCCCATGGGACTTGCGGATGCGCAGCAGGACCCGGAGCCCCGCGGAAGAGATATAGTCCAGTTCGGCCGCGTCCAGGACCACAGGCTCACTGTCCAGCCCCTCCAGCCGCTCCAGGATCTCTTTCTCCGTCTGAGAGGCGTTGTTGGAGTCGATCCTGCCTTTGAGTTCGATCGTCATGTTCTGTTCAGCCCTTTTCTTCGGTATTGACGGTCCTTGCCGCCGGGATCATTCGCCCGCAGGCTGGGACAGAGCGGCGATATCCAGGGCCACCGTCTTCAGGATCTCGGTCTTTCCCTGGGTGTCCACGGAAACAAAGCAAAGCTTCCAGCCCTTGCAGAGCACCGCGTGGTTGGTGCCGGCAGCCACCTGGGTGGCAAGATGCAGCACGCCGTCGGGGACCTCCAGGACCGTATCCCGGTCCACCGTCCAGCCGCCAAGCGCCTGGCTGCCGTCCGGCTGGGAGTCCTCGATCTCCCCGCTCTCCTCGATCCTGCCCAGATCCATGGCAGTGATATTGAGGATCTCGGCCTTGCCCTGCAGATCCTGATATACGCTCACAATGGCGTAATAGGGCTTTGCATCGGGATAGACCACCGTCGCCTCACACAGGAAGCAGTAGTTGGTGCCGGAGACCAGCTGGGTCCCCAGCAGCGCCGCCGGCGTATAGTTCACGCCCACGAGGCCCTCCATGGCCTTCTCAAAGGCGTCCCTGGCCTCCGGGGTGATCGCGGCGTCCTCCGTCAGCGTCCAGCCGCCCACGGTCTGGGGCTCGTCCTGCTTCCGGCCGCAGGCCGCCAGGGTCAGCAGCATCAGCGCAGCCATAAGAAGCACGAAGTATCTTTTCATGTCATTTCTCCTTTCGAAACTATTTGATGATCTTTTCCTTTATCGTTCTATGGTCAGTATTTCAGCAAAGCCTGTGACCTCAAGGATCTCCAGGATGACGTCGTTTACGTGCAGCAGCCGCATCTCTCCCTGGCCTTGCATGGTTTTCCGGGCCAGGAGCAGCACCCGCAGTCCCGCCGAGGAAATGTAGTCCAGCCCTGCAAAGTCCAGGATCAGTTCTTTGATCCCGGGAAGCGAAGCCTTCAGTTCTTTTTCCAGTTCCGGGGCGGTCACGGTGTCCAGCCTGCCCTCCAGCGCGATGCGGAGCTTCCCCTCATCGCAGGTCTTGTTGATGTGCAGCATCGTCACGTCTCCTCCTTTTCAGCGGTTTGGGTCATCGTCGTTATCCTGCGAAAGCGCGGGGCGTCCGTGAGCTCCAGGCCGTAGCGCCGGATCATATCCAGGGCCCGGGCCTCGCTCTCGGCGTTCATCAGATCCTGGGGAGTATGGGCGTCTGCGCCCAGGATGGCCGTGTTCCCCTCCTCCCCGGCGATCCTCCAGAAGCGCTCGTCGGGATAATTCCGTCCGGTCCGCAGGCCCAGGAGGTTGATCTCCAGCGGCACCCCGCACTCCCGGGCAGCGCGGCAGAGACGACGCATCTGCCGCTCATATTCTCTCTCATCCCCCTCGAACCAGAGGATATCGGGATGGGCAAAATACGTAAAAACGCCGGTCTGCAGCGCCTCGATGGACTGGGAGACGTAGCGCCGGAGGAGCTCCGGATCCTCGGTGCGCCGCCCGCAGTAGGGCTCGCCCACCTCGTTTCCCAGGCAGTGCTGTCCCAGGATCAGATAGTCGATCCCGGCCTCCCGCACCATCTCCAGCAGGCGCGGGAAGTATTTGGGGTAATATTCCGCCTCCAGACCCGCGAGGATGCGGAGCTGCCCCTCATACTCCTTCGCCAGGGCGCGGAGGGTACCGACGTATTCCGGCAGTTCCTCCGGCTTCATGCGCATGGGACGGTCTCTCGGGCCCACGTCATAGAAGTCCTGGGGCGTGTGGTCGGAAAAGCCCAGGACCTTCATCCCCAGCTCCAGGGCGCGATGGACATATTCTCTCTCGGTGCCCCAGGCGTGTCCGCAGCGGGGGGTATGGGTATGGTAGTTTTTCTCCATCTGCTTTTTGTTCTCCACGCTCGTTTGGGATCGTCTCTGCAGATATTATAATCCGTCATCCATTTCCATGCAAGGATAAAGTATCCGGCAAAGCAGTTCCGCGTCCTCAAAGAGCGAGGCCCCGGAACTGCTTTGCCGGTCTTACCGCATCCGTTTTCTCCCGAAGATCCCTGCTGTGCACCTAACGAGCATTGCCGTAAATGCGGAAGGCCGTCTCCTCGTCTCCCGCCAGTTCGATCAGCTCTCCCGCCTGGAAGGAACGGGGCAGATAGCCGTCCGGCGCGTGCCATGCGGCTTCAGAGACCACCGTCAGCTTTTCAAGTCCCGGCTCCTGGGCGCGGAGGATGGACACCGCCTCAAACAGCAGCACGCCCGTCGAGACGTGATAGTCGCTGGTGATCACGGCGATCTGCCGGACCTGGGGATACTGTCCGGTCAGGATCTCATAGCTGTACATGGCGTTCTGGGCTGTGGACAGAGACTTGTCCTCCACGATGATCCGTTCGGGCGCGACGCCGTTGTCGATCAGCCATTCTGCCATCTTCCCGGCCTCGGTGGCCTCTTTGTCCCAGACGGCGGTACCGCCCCCGGTGCAGAGGATGAGAGCGTTGGGATATCTCTCGGCGCTGGCCAGGACCACTCTGAGCCGGCCCGCCAGCTCCTGCTGGATGCTCCCGTCCGGGTTCAGCTGATAGCCCAGGGCCACGATGCACAGCTCGTCCGTGTCCGGCAGCCCGTCGGGCAGCACGTCTTCCGGGGCCGGCGGAAGGTCCTCGCTGCTGCGCCAGAGGTCCATGATCCTCTCCCAACGGCCGGCGGCGTCGGCGTTCTGGGCCCGCAGCTCCGAAAGCAGCTCCAGGATCCTGGCGTCACCATCTCTGCCGTTGCCGTTGTAGCAGAAGATCATCTCCCGGATGATCTCCAGGTCGCTGCGCATCCCCTCCCGAGGCTCGGCGGAGACTGTCGGTCCCCCCGCAGGCGCGGCTTGATCTGTCTGCACCGGTCCCGGTGACGCCGTGGGTCCCGAGAGCTTCCCTGGCGTTGAAGAGACAGGGGGCTCCGGTGCGGCGCTCTCCTCCGGGCGCGGGGCAGCGGCCCCGTTCCAGGCGCAGCCGGTATAGAGGAAAAAGCCGCACGCGATCAAGGCCGCGAGGGCCACAAAGACCCGCATCGTTCGATTCATGCCGCGTTTCTCCCCCTCTCTAACGCTTTGAGCTTTGTGTCGTCAAACGCCGTACATGTGCTTCAGGATCAGCCGCCCCGCCACCTCCCGGCCGAAGAGCTTCGTCACCTGATCCACCGCCGGGCCGCCCCGGTCAAAGAGCGTCTGGGCAAAGTACCTCGTCCTGGCGAGCTTCGCCTCCCGGTCGCAGGCGGGCGCGGCCTGTGCCAGTCGGACAAAGGTCTCCGCGTAGGCCTTCGCCGCGGCGTTCAGCCGCGGGGAGATCCCCTTGCCGGTCTTGTGATAGGAGCAGGGGTACAGGATCTCGTCATACCAGTGCTTCCCCCCGGCGGCGTAGTCCGCCAGATCTCCGTCCCGGTCCCGGATCTCCTGAAGCGCGTCCTGCGCGGGCTGAGGCCAGGGCTCCAGCTGCGTGTCGTACAATTCCACGATCTGCGTCTCCTTGCCGAAGGCGCTCACCCAGTCCAGATTGAGAAGGGGCAGGTCCTTCTCCGCGGAGGACAGGACCACCGTCTCCATCTTCATCAGGCCCAGCATCGCGTTCATGCGCAGGACGCACAGATGTCCCAGTCCCTCCACCGTATAGGATTCGGTGGTAAAGGTCATACCCTTTTTCGAGAGCTTCGCATCCGCGCCGATGTCCTCCTGCCGGATGGGGAAGCTCCGGGCCAGGGCTTCTTTCAAAAGTTCTCCAAGATCGTTGTGCCTGTTCATTTTGCTCTCCTTTATTCCATGTGAAATATGGTATCGCATCTTCTTTATTTATCATAACACAGAACGGATACGATTTCATCTGAAAAACGCGGCGATCTGAAAGTTTTTTGTGAGCGGACGAGCATCGCCCCGCTTTCGTCGCGCAGATTTGCGCTTCAGCGCAAAACATGGTATACTGTCAAAAAAACGGAAGAGGGAAACGGAAATGAACATTTGCGTATACGGCGCGTCCGGGAGCGAGCTGGACCCGCGCTATTTTGAAGCAGCCCGGGATTTGGGCGGCCTGCTGGCCCGGGGCGGACACCGGCTGGTGTTCGGCGGCGGGGCGAGCGGGCTCATGGGAGCCTGCGCCGAGGGCTCCGCGGAGGCCGGCGGTGAGATCCTGGGCGTCGCGCCGAGTTTTTTCGACGAGCCGGGGATCCTGTTTTCCGGATGCACAGACTTTGTCTGGACGGAGACCATGGCGGAGCGCAAAAGCGTCATGCACCGGGAGAGCGACGCCTTCATCGCCCTGCCCGGCGGGATCGGCACCTTCGAGGAATTCTTTGAGACGCTGACGCTCAAGCAGCTGGGGCGGCATGACAAGCCCATGGCGCTGCTGAACACCCTGGGCTACTACGCGCCCCTGCTGCACATGCTGGAGCAGGCCTCGGAAGGTGGCTTCCTCTGCCGTGGCTGCTTTGAGCTCTTCTACCTGTGCTCCTCCCCCGCCGAGGCTCTGGCACGGGTCCTGGACGCGCCGACCGGGCGCCGGCTGCCGAAGGATCTGAAAGATTACAATAAATAACGATTCATCCCCTTCCTGCACTTGCAATCAAGCGTGTTATTTGGTATGATATCATAATGAATAAAGAAGAATTGTGGGATCGTATGAAGCTGCAGGATTGGAAAATACCATATTGCCGTCCGGAGTTCCCGGCGGAGCTGAGACAGGCGGGCTGCGGGCCGCTGCTTTCTGCTGTCCTGGCTCTGCGCGGGATCCGTTCGCTCTCTGAGGCCCGCGCCCTTCTGGACGGCGGGCTTTCCTGTCTCCATGACCCGCTGCAGATGTCCGGCATGCCCGCCGCTGTAAAGCGCATCCGCCGCGCCATCGATGCGGGAGAGTCCGTGGCCGTCTACGGCGACTACGACGTGGACGGGATCACCGCCACCTGCCTGGTGACGGATTATCTCCAGCATAAGGGTCTCAAGTGCGTGCCCTACATTCCGGACCGCAACGAGGAGGGCTACGGGCTCAACTGCGCCGCACTGGACAGTCTTCGTCAGGAGGGCGTGAGCCTGCTCATCACGGTGGACTGCGGCATCACTGCCATAGAGGAGGCCGAGCACACCCGGCAGATCGGTCTGGACATGATCGTCACCGACCACCACGAGTGCAAATCCGGCTGCGTGCCGGACGCCGTGGCCGTGATCGACTGCAAGCAGGAGGGCAACCGCTATCCCAACCCGGATCTGGCGGGCGTGGGCGTGGCGCTGAAGCTGGTCTGCGCTGTCGAAGGCGACGACGAGGCCATGCTGGAGCGCTATGCCGATCTGGTCGCCGTGGGGACCGTGGCGGACGTGATGCCCCTGGTGGGCGAGAACCGCTATCTGGTCCGGCGAGGTCTGGAGATGCTCTCCAGAGATACGCGGCCGGGCTTTGCCGCCATGCTGAGAGAGGCCGGAGTGGACCCGGAGCGGATCACCGCCTCCAGCATCGGCTTCAGTCTGGCCCCCCGGCTCAACGCCGCCGGCCGCTTGGGGCAGGCCACCAAGGCCGCGGATCTGCTCATGTGCGCAGATCTCGAAAAGGCCGCCGCCCTGGCGGCGGAGCTGTGCGAGCTCAACCGGAAGCGGCAGAGCATCGAGACGGAGATCTGGCGGGACGCGCTGTCCAAGCTGGAGGGCAAAACGCCCGACGGGCCCATCGTCCTTGCCAGCGACCGCTGGCATCAGGGCGTCATCGGCATCGCCGCCTCCCGCCTGGCGGAGCAGTTTTCGCTGCCGGCCATCATGGTCTGCCTCTCCGGCGACCACGGCAAGGGCTCCTGCCGGAGCTACGGCGGCTTCAATCTCTTCGCCGCCCTATCCGCCTGCTCGGAGCATCTGCTGGGCTTCGGCGGTCACGCGCTGGCCGCGGGGATGACCATCCGCAGCGACAAGCTGCAGGCCTTCCGCGCTGCCCTTTCCGATTACTACAAAAAGAACCGGCCCGAGCCCCAGCCGGAGGTCTCCTGCGATCTGCTGATCCGGGATCCCGCCCTGCTCTCCCTGGAGAACGTGCGGGAGCTGGACCGACTGGAGCCCTACGGCAACGGCAATCCCAAGCCGGTCTTCTGCCTCTACGACGTGCTGGTGGAGTCCGCCGACCAGGTCGGCGGCGGCCGCCACCTGAAGCTGCGGGTACGGCTGGGGCAGACGCGGCTGGAGGGGATCTTCTTCTCCCATTCCGCCCAGGCCCTGGGCATCGCCGAGGGGGACCGGGTGGATATCGCCTTTACCCCCCAGGTCAATGAGTTCCGCGGCCACTGCTCGGTGCAGCTGGTCGTCTCCGCGATCCGCCCCCACGACGGGACGGAGCTGTGCCGCCGCATCCTCACCGGGGAAACGGACGTGTGCTACGCCGCCTCCGTCTTCCGTCCGGAGCGGGCGGATTTCGTCCGCATCTGGCGTGACCGGGGGGGCGAAATGATCCTGGGCGGCAGCGTGGAGGAGATCCTCCGCCTGTGCCCGGAGGGCATGGAGCCGGAGCGCTTCTGCCTGTGCCTGATGGTCCTGCTGGAGACGGGGCTGCTGCAAAGCCCGGACGGGCGCATTTTCGGCGCCCGCACCGCCGTCATCGAGGGGAAGGCGGATCTGAACGCAACGGACCTGATGCAGCGGCTTTGCCGGGAAGAGCAGGCGTGATCTCTCCGAATATCTGATTTGTAAACCGGGAGTCCCCACATGAACGAAGAACAGAAAAAGGTGAATATCCCTCTGGACCCCGACGCCATGTACGCCGCGCTGGAGGAAAAGATCCGAAACTCAGGTCATCCCATGGACCTGGGGCGGATCCGCGCCGCCTACGAGATGGCGAAGCTGGCCCACGCCGGGCAGCTCCGCAAGGACGGCTGTTCCCCCTATGTGACCCACTGCGTGGCCGCGGCGGACATCTCCGTGGATCTCGGTCTGGACGAGGACTCCATCATCGCGGCACTGCTCCACGACGTGATCGAGGACACCAGTCTCACTCACGCGGACATCGCTCACCAGTTCGGCGTGCCCGTGGCGGACATCGTGGAGGGCGTCACCAAGCTGACCCGTGTCCAGTACACCAGCAAAGAAGACGAGCAGATGGAGAACCTGCGCAAGATGCTCATGGCCATGGCCAAAGACATCCGCGTCATCCTCATCAAGATCGCCGACCGCATGCACAATATGCGTACCATGGACTACCAGTCCCCTGAGAAGCAGCGGACCAAGTCTCTGGAGACCATGGAGATCTATGCCCCCATCGCCCACCGGCTGGGCATGCAGCAGGCAAAATGGGAGCTGGAGGACCTCTCCCTGCGCTATCTTGACCCCGCCGGCTATCAGGAGATCACCGAAACTCTGAACAGGCGCATGCCGGAGCTGGAGGCCTTCATGCAGAGTGTGGAGGAAAAGATCCGCACCCGGCTGGAGAGTGAGGGGATCCGCGCCTCCATCTTCTCCCGCATCAAGCACGTATACAGTATTTATCGGAAAATGTACGCCCAGAAGCTGGACATGAACGGGATCTTCGATCTGTGCGCCTTCCGGGTCATCGTGGATACCCTCCCCGACTGCTACAACGTACTGGGCGTCATCCACGATATGTTCAAGCCCGTGCCCGGGCGTTTCAAGGACTATATCTCCACCCCCAAGCCCAACATGTACCAGAGCCTGCATACCACCGTCATCGGCAGCGAGGGCATCCCCTTCGAGGTGCAGATCCGCACCTGGGAGATGCACCACACCGCCGAGTACGGCATCGCGGCCCACTGGAAGTACAAGATGGGCG
>JAEEGL011415769.1_pt1 | contig 10725 bp, 7 predicted proteins | sample 9134231 | NCBI WGS metagenome assembly JAEEGL01 (sample SAMN16246548, study PRJNA631951) | gut metagenome | biome: gut microbiome; feature: rumen; material: fiber-attached | host: Bos | place: Iran: Karaj | collected 2018-10 | reverse complement strand
CAAAGGCTGAGACATGCTACACAAGAAAGCCCGGTCAATTCCTTCTTGAGTGGGATGCAGTATTCTCTCCTGTTTTCAAGGAGTCCTACAAAGATAAACAGCTCTACTTCGAACTCACTGATGAGCTGAAGCAGAGCCGTTGTGCAATGTCATTATATGCAGTTCATGTTATGGCACACATTATTGAAAATGCGTAATGAAGTTCTGCTCTCGGGCAATGCCCTCGCCAGAACAAATCTATCATGCTAATGCCTGCTCAAGGTCAGCGATGAGATCCTTCTTATCCTCAAGGCCACAGGAGATTCTGATAAGGCCTGCAGGGATTCCAGCTGCTTCAAGCTGCTCATCTGACATCTGTCTGTGAGTTGATGTAGCAGGGTTCAGGCAACATGTTCTGGCATCAGCAACATGAGTTTCGATAGCTGCAAGCTTAAGCTTACCCATGAAGTCTTCAGCAGCCTTTCTGCCACCTTCAAGCTCGAAGGAAACAACACCACAACCACCATTAGGCATATATTTCTTAGCTACCTCATAGTAAGGATCTGACTCAAGTCCAGGATAGTTAACCTTAACTACCTTAGGATGCTTTTCAAGGAACTGTGCAACAGCAAGTCCGTTCTCAACGTGGCGAGGCATTCTTACGTGAAGTGACTCAAGACCAAGATTAAGATAGAATGCATTCTGAGGAGACTGAATACTTCCAAGATCTCGCATAAGCTGTGATGTGCACTTGGTTATAAATGCTCCTTCTTTTCCAAACTTCTCAGCATATACAATTCCGTGATAAGAATCATCAGGAGTTGTAAGTCCAGGGAATTTCTCAGCGTTAGCCATCCAGTCGAATTTACCGGAATCAACAATTGCACCACCTACTGCTGCGCCATGTCCATCCATATACTTTGTGGTGGAATGAGTGACGATATCCGCGCCCCACTCGATAGGTCTGCAATTTACAGGTGTAGGGAATGTATTATCAACTATAAGAGGTACGTTATGAGCATGTGCTGCCTTTGCAAACTTCTCAATATCAAGAACTGTAAGTGCAGGATTTGCGATAGTCTCACCAAATACAAGCTTTGTGTTCTCCTTGAATGCTGCATTAAGTTCTTCCTCTGTGCAGTCAGGAGATACGAAGGTTGTCTCGATGCCCATCTTCGACATTGTTACAGCAAGAAGATTGAAGGTTCCACCATAGATTGATGCAGATGAAACGATGTGATCTCCAGCCTCGCAAAGATTGAACATTGCAAAAAAGTTAGCAGCCTGTCCTGAAGATGTGAGCATTGCTGCTGTTCCACCCTCAAGCTCTGCTATCTTAGCAGCAACATAATCGTTTGTAGGGTTCTGAAGTCTTGTATAGAAATAACCAGATGCCTCCAGATCGAAAAGCTTTCCCATATCGCTGCTGGTGTCATACTTAAATGTTGTAGACTGGACAATCGGGATCTGTCTGGGCTCACCATTGCCAGGTGTGTAACCGCCCTGTACGCATTTTGTGTTGATTGTATAATCGCTCATAATAATGCTCCTCTCGTAATCACATAATCATGCTTATAAATATAGCACAGATTAGTCAAAAGTAAATTACGAGATTAGGAATAAGCTATATCAGTCTTGCCAAAGTACTATACAGAACATCCGGTTCAATCGGCTTTGAAAGATGCGCATTAAGGCCTGACTGAAGGCTTCTCTCCACATCCTCCTCAAATGCATTTGCAGTAAGTGCGATAATAGGAATACTCTTTGCATCCTCTCTGTCTAATTCGCGTATTGCCCTGGTAGCTTCAAGTCCGTCCATTTCGGGCATTCTCATATCCATCAGAATTGCAGAATAGAATCCAGGCTCGCTCTTTTCAAACATTTCAAGTGCAAGTCTGCCATTCTCAGCGTGGTCTACTACTGCTTCTTTTTTCTTTAAGATCATCATTACAATCTTGGCGTTAACAGGAATATCCTCAGCAAGAAGGAAATGTCTGCCTTTAAGGAACGCCTCGTTTACAACAGGCATCTCGTCTGCTGCGCTCTCTACATTCTTTTCGCCTTCCGACTTATCATCATCATTCATTCCGGCTGCATTTTCCGGACTAGAAGAAGCCTTAGCATCTCCTGCATTTGCAGACTCCTCAAGCGTCAGTGTAACAGTAAAGGTTGTCCCCTCTCCCTTCTTACTTCTGACGTCTATTTCACCGTTCATCATTTCAACAATATTCTTGGAAATAGACATTCCAAGTCCGGTACTTCCGTAAATAGTCTTAGTGCTAAAATCCTCCTGACTGAAGGGTTCAAATAGCTTTGGTATATAATCCTCGCTCATACCAATTCCGGTATCTCTCATGGTGAACTTGAAAACCGACTTATTATCAAAGCTTCTTATTCTCTCTACTTTAAAGAAGATATCTCCGCCTTCCTTGGTGAATTTTACTGAGTTACCAAGGATATTTATCAGTACCTGCTTTAGCTTCATGTCGTCACCGATGTAGTATTCGCCAAAGCTTCCTACTATCTCACTATGCCAGTTGATTCCTTTGTCGTGGCACTGACCACCAATCATTACATTTATCTGATTTACCAGTTCAACCAAAGAGAAAATCTCTGATTTAAGAACCATCTTTCCAGCTTCTATTCTGGACATATCAAGAATGTCATTGATAATTTTCAATAGATAATCTGCAGAAGATCCTATTTTTTTTAGGTGTTCTCTTGTACTATCAGGAAGTCCCGGCTCACTAAGGGCAATATGATCAAGACCTATGATTGCATTCATAGGTGTTCTTATCTCATGGCTCATGTTAGACAAGAATGCGGTCTTTGCTCTGCTGGCTTCCTCTGCTGCCTTCAAGGCATCACTAAGCGCCTGACTTTCAGCAATCGATTTTCTCGTCTGAGAATCCACATCTGCAAATCCAAGACCGATGGCATGTACGATATGGTCATCCCTGTCCTCAGGTCTTCTGACACCAGCTATACGCACCATCTCATAGGACTCCTGTCCGTTTCTGTTTATCATGTATCTAAGAGAAATAACGCGGTCACTTAAAAGCGCTTTTCTAATAGAATCAGGGTTTGCAAACTCCAGAAATTCCTCGCGGTTTTTCTCTACAACATATTTCTCTGCATACCCCTTCAAGGTTTCTTCATATTTGAAATTCTCTCCCTTTTTCAGACCATCATCAATCTCAGTATGGGACTGATAACAGATACCCTCATTCTGATCAAGGTTAATATAATAAACACTTCGATAATCTGAAGAAAGCGCAGTGATCATGCTTGCTGCCTGAGAATGCTTATCCTGAACATACCCATGCAAAGCCTGTTTTATCTCATGGATTCTGTCTCCAACAGCTTTAACATCACCAGCATCAATAATATCAATCCTCTCCGTCACTGCATCTGGGTTTATCTCTCTTGTAAGCTCATCAATATCCCCTACAACATCCTCTAGCTCCTCAGTTATATCTCCTATCTGATTTCTAAGGCCTCTTGTTGCAATCAGGACCATGATGATACCCATAAGCACAGAAACAATACTGTTTATAACGATCATTCTGGCCTGCTTAGCTATCTGTTCATCGTACCAGTCGGCAGAAAAATCTACTGCAACTATTCCTGCTACTTTTCCCTTAGAATCAAACACAGGGCTGTAGGCACTATAAAATCTGCCCCATGAATCCTCATAGGGTTCTTCATCAACAGAAGCCGTACCTTCAGATGCAGCCACAAGTGCCTTGGTTGTCACAATAGGCGCACCAAATTCACCCGGGTCTTCGATTGTGGGATCAACAGTAAAGGTGAATTCATTCTCACCACTTTTGCGTATACAATAGATATACTTCAGATCTATATTTTCCTGATAAACAGCAAGAGTATCATTAATGATCTGATACTTTTCTGTTCCCTTATCCTCTGCCTTAAGGTCCATTAATACATCGCCATCAAGACTTGCAGCAGCAGTATTGGAAATATCAAGCATGCGATTTTGAATGAGAGTTTTTAGTGAATTCTTTGAACTGTGAACAAGAAATGAGCCAAGGAAAAAGTTTGCAGCAAGAAGCATAACCGCGATTACAACAGCCATCTTGAATGCGAATCCCGGAGCTTTTTTACCCTTTACGATTCCAATAACATCTTCTGCAAAACCTTTTTTCATTGCGAGCCCTCATAATCCTTGACAGATGTCAATGAAATAGGAATAATAATAAAAAAATCTTACTGTTTTCCATGGAGAAACCAATATGTACGAAGGATGCAACAAAACAGCATTAAGCTCTCAAAAGAATATCGCAGACAGCTTCATTAAACTTTTGCGAAATGAAGAGTATTCCAAGATCAGCATCAGCGAAATCTGTAAACAGGCTGATGTATCAAGGCAGACCTTCTATACTCTTTTTGAGTCCAAGGAAAACATCGTAGCATTTGTTCTTGCAAAGCACTATGATTTCCAGCCTGCTCATGAATGCAAATGCAAAGGAACTCCTACGCTTACTCAGCTGAGCGAAGCCTATAGCAAATACATTCTCTCCAAAAAGGAGATTTTGCAGCTCCTTGTTAAAAACAAAATTATCTATATGATGCAGTGCAATCTCTACAATGCTTTTTCTTCCTGTAAAGAAATGCATTTTGATGATGATGTCGTAGTAAATAATATCACTGCAGATTTCCTTGCTGCAGGACTTACAATTATTGCTAAGCACTATTGCTTAAACAGTGACAAGATCACTGAGGATCAGCTTAAAGCTCTGATCTATGATCTTTTCAGTGGCAAAAAATTCACCTGTGGAAACGAGGATTAAACCTCTATTACATCCTCTTCCGGAAGATGAACTTTGGAGATTACAACAATAGTATCTCCTGCCTTTAACTTAACACCGCCCTTTGGAACAAGAGACCTTGAGCCTCTTTTGATGGATAAAAGAATTGTCTGTCTTGGGAAATCAAGGTCTTTTATAAACTTCTCACACCAGGGATGTGTATCACCAAGTGTTACTTCTTTCAGATGCATGGGCACGTCATTTTTAAGTGCCTGTGCACCGATAACCACCTTATCTCCAGCTTCGAGAATGATATTTCCATTGGGGATAATCACATTCCCTCTTCTCTGGATCATTGCAATGATTGCTCCATGAGGAAGCTCTATATTTCTAATCTTCTTATCAGCCCATCCGTCCTTAGCACTAAGCTCCACCTTGATGAAATGCATATCTATGCTCTTTGCATAGTCGCCCATGTGCTTAAGCTTTGTGTACTGTTCGACGAATCCGGCGGAAATAATACCTGTAGGGATAGCGACAATTCCAACTCCCAGGAATGCCAGCAAAATACCAAGTAACTTACCCATCGGTGTAATAGGATAAATATCTCCATAGCCTACAGTTAAAAGCGTCGATGCTGCCCACCATATTCCGGAAAATGCATTTTCAAAGACATCCGGCTGAGCCTCATGCTCTATGGAATACATGCAAAGACTTGATGCAAGCATCATTACCGCAATGATAAACATTGATGAAAGAAGCTGCTGAGACTTACTTTTGATGACCTCAGTGATTACATTCAAAGAGTCATAATACGCATTTATCCTAAAGAGCCTGAATATCCTTGCCACGCGGAACATACGAAAAGCTGCTGCTCCAGCAGGGAAAAACACAGGTAAGTAATAAGGCAAAAAGCTTAAAAGCTCGATAATACCCACAAACGAAAAGATATATTTTATGACTGCTCCAAGCTCAGATTTATTAGGATATATACACTTTGCACTGATAAGTCGAAGCACGTAATCGACTGCAAAGAAAAATACTGTCACCGCCTCTATAGTGTGAAAAATAGCACCATATTTTGCTTCCAGGCTTGCATAAGTGGATAAAAATGCTGCCGCAAGGTTTATTATTAAAGCGATTGTTCCGACAAGGTCATAGGCTATACTTATCCAGTCCCCAAGATAACCCACAGACACTATTTTATAAAGCTGCTCTCTCGCCGCTAAAAAGTCAGTTTTTTTCTCTTCCATACACTCCCCTGATTGTTAATCTGATGCTTTAACATCAAAAACAATTGCCTCCTCTGGCTTAAGTGGTTTACTAAAGTAGTACCCTTGAATTATATCAGCTTTAAACTCCTTTAGTCTCTCATATTGCCATTTTTCTTCAACACCTTCTATTATAATCATCTTGTTGAGATCATGTGCAAGCAAAATAACATCTTTTATGAAGCGATCCTTACCATCAACCAGGTAAGCATCAACTAACGATTTATCCAGCTTTATCACATCAACAGGAATATATGTAAGGTATCCAAGAGATGAGTATCCCGTACCAAAATCATCCATGAGAATCCTGATATTCATCTCCTTTAATCTGTCAAAGAGCTCCTTCGCCTTGTCAGTTTTTTCAAGGAAAAGGCTCTCCGTAACTTCTATCTCAACCAGGTTTGAAGAAACATCATATTTCTCAAGTGTCTCCTTCAAAAAGTCCACATATCCGGTATCATTCAGCTGATTAGATGAGAAGTTTATTGAAATCGGATGAAGAGTATGCCCCTGTTTTTTCCACTCGGAAAGCTGACTGATTACAAGCTCAGTCGTGATTCGTCCTATCCTTGCAACCCAGCCACTTGCCTCAGCTATAGGAATAAATACTCCTGGAGAAATTCCCTCTTCCATTCTAACCAGAGCTTCATAGCCGATAACCTTGCAGGTCTGTGTATCAATCTGAGGCTGATAAACCATGAAGAACTTATTATTATCTATCGCATCAAGGATCTTTGCCTTGATCTTATTCTCGTCTCTAACCTTTTTCTTTAATTCATTAGAGTATAGGAATGCCTTGTTTCTGCCACGAAGTTTTGCTTCATACATGGCTATCTCAGCATTTATAATGTGCTGATCAGGAAGTGTCATTCCATCAGAAACAGAGATACCCATACTGCAGCTCATAGCAATAGTTTCATCTCCAATAGAAATAGGAGTTCTGAAAATATTCATAATATGTTCTATGGTAGGGCTATCCTCTGTTACGCGCTCAGCCTTTGCCATAACAAGGAACTCATCTCCGCCATATCTTGCAAGCATCCATCCATTGTCATCAGAAAGCTTTTCAAGCTCTAAGGACAGATACTTAAGAATCTCATCTGCCACCTGATGTCCATAGGTTTCATTGATATCCTTAAAGTTATCAATATCCACCATCAATATTGAATAGACACTGTCAGGCGTAGTAATGTCACGCAGGTAATTTACTGCGCTTCGCCTGTTTAAAATGTCCAGGAAATCATCATGTTCTGCCAGATATTTAAGTCTCTCATGTGATCTTTCAAGCTCATCTCTTGATTCCATGAGCTCACTATTGATACGCTTACCTTCAATCACAACCTCATTCAGATTAAGAAGGAAGAAAATGAGTGAAGCAAAAATAAAGCATGCTGTAGGCATTACATCGCCGTACTTTTCCCAGAATGAAATAGGCTTGTTATAAATTATTGTATCTTCAGGAAGAAGTCTTTCATCTATGTTGTACTTCTCCATGAGGTTATAATCAAAGACTGTTACGCTGGGAGTTTCAAGGCTTATTCTGATAGAATCTATTTCTTCCTCACCATTTAGCACACTGGCCATAGTCTCGCCTGCCTGCTTTGCCTGCTCGTAGAACTGCATACCCACAGCTCCCAGAACTCCATTTCCAACTCCGCTCTCATAGCAGCGCATAATCGGTGCATCTGAATACTTGCTCAAAAAGCTGGTCATTTCATAAATGGAATGGTTATGACCTTCTGCATCGATGAAACAAGTCATATAGATTATGATTCCGTCATCAGGAATGCTCTCTATTACTTTAATTAATTCACTGTCTTTAAGCTCTGAGACATCAACCGGATGGAAATTATATTCCGGATATCTGTATTGCATACTTGAAAAACGCTCAGCATCTGATTTTCCGGCGACTGAATTGTCATAAAAGCCATATATTTCTTTATTATTTGGTAGAAGTTCAAAAGCCAGATTAAGGGTATCCTTCAGATAATCATTCTCATAAAAGCCAGTGATTCCCTTCATATTTACAGCCTTTTTGGCAATCGAAAGGTCATTAGCCCCAATGAAAACGATGGGAAGATCGCCAAAGAGCTCTTCTCTATTGTTGCAGGTAAACTCGAGGGCATCATCATCAACTATGATAATTCCGTCGTACTTTTTCCCTGCGCTCATTCTTGCTTTGAAAAACTTAAAGAAGTCCTCGTGATCCTTTTCGGTATTGTAGTTTTTGCCGTCCATAAATATGACATCATACTCGATGCCATTAACACAAAGGCCATCATTAAAGCCGTCTATTTGTTCTGAATATGTGTAGTATTGGGGATTGTAGGAGCAAAACAAAAGCACCCTATGATTTACCTCTTCCACATAATCTGCAGGTATCTCATAAGATGTAGCAGCCTCCTGGTGTACGAACCTTCGGAGGAACACTATGGCCAGGCACAGGCAAAGTACACTTAGACCGACATATATGTGTCTTAACCTGTGAAAATCGAATTTCTTATTCATATTTTCGCCGGCTCCATCCGCTCTAAAATTACTAATCTCATGATAGCATAAATACGAAAAACCATTATAAACTATGTGTTTTATACATATCTTAAGTAGAAATTAATTCTTAAAAATATATAAAAAGTTTTATTCCTCCAAGCAAATATAATTTATCCCCCCATAAACTATACTTTGTCTGTTGATAGAAAATCGGCAAAAAGCAATAATTGGGAAGAGATTTGAAATCGTTTTCAAAAGTTTTCGGGGGTTTAGGTATGATTGAAACTTTAAATGGAATGATTGAAACCGTAAATTTCAAAAAGAGCACTACTTTAAAGCTCTATGATAATGTGCAGAACGAGGATTATCCTGCTCACTGGCATCCGGCAATCGAGATCATTATGCCGATAGAGAACAGCTATTATCTCCATTTCCCCAACAGGGATGTGGAGCTTGAAAAGGATGATATCTGTTTCATTTGTCCTGGATGTATTCACGCTATCGCTGCTCCATCTACTGGCAGACGTGTGATTTTCCAGCCAAACACAACACAGCTTCGTTTCATGAGAGAGGTTGAGGTACTTTTATCAGTAATGTATCCCTACACCATCGTTACAAAGGAGGATTATCCTGAGATTCATGGCAAAATAAAGGAACTCCTTTTAGAGATCAAAAAGGAATACATGTCCGGTGATTCCTTCTCAGAAATGAATATCTATAGTAAGCTTCTCGAGATGCTTGTCCTCGTTGGAAGAAATCATGCAAAGAACTACGAAGACAGCATGGACGACAAGATGAAAACTCAGGATGAGCTTGTGATCAAATTTACCGAAATTTGCGATTACATAAATTCACACTGCTCCGAAGAGTTAAAGCTCGACGCCATCGCTGGAATGAGTGGCTTTAGTAAATTCCACTTTGAGAGACTTTTTAAGCAGTTCACCGGAACGAGCTTCTATAAATATGTAAATCAAAAACGAATAGTTAAAGCTCAGGAAATGCTCATGGAGCCAAACAACACAGTCACCGACGTAGCTGTCCACTGCGGTTTCTCCTCAATCTCCTCCTTCATCCGAATGTTCAAGATTCACAAGGGCTGCACCCCTTCAGAATTCAAGAACATGTACTGGAAGGTTGACCTTCATGTAGCAAAAAACGCGGCCTTGTGATTTTTCACAAGGTCTTTTTTTATTCTCCAAAATTCTAAATACATTACAAAATTAATCTAAAAATTTTATAAACTGATTAAATTTGTCATCTTGCAATAACGCGTCAAAGTGATAAAGTGTTCTCTAGACATTTTAAAATAGGTCAAGAAAATTGACCTGAAAGGGGACAGGAGATGGTATCATCAGATACTTATTTTGGGGAACTTCTTCGCCGATATCAGGCAAACTTCGATATTACTGAAAAATACACACTTGGAGACAGGACCTATCCGGCCTATGCCTACTTCTGCTCATTAAGTGAGAAATATGTGCTGAGAAAAAAGGCACAGCTCTGGGCAATTAAGGCATACGAGCATGTTCTGTTTGAGAATGTTTCTTCTTTTAATACAGAGAATCTTTCAGACATAAAGGACATCATTGAAGGACATATGGAACCTGAGCTTGTCCGAAAAGGGCAGAATTATCCCGAGAAAGATCACATGTGTACCTACATGACTTTCGTCATTGTATCAGACACCGATCCCACTCCAGAAACCATCAGGGCCATAAAAAAATTCAAATATGACCGAGGTTATATGTTTAATTTCCGAGGCCACAGTGAAGCCAGACTTACACTAATCTCCCTTTCATCAGGTAACGTCTATTCAAACTACTGTGGCCGAGACCTTCGAGACCTGCTCTCGGATGTCTATGAGAAAGTTTCTACTTCTGTAGAAGCTGCAAGCTAATATGTTAATTACCCTAAGGGGATTTAAGGAGGAGTTGTTGTATGAATGCAGCAGTGTTACTTATTGTCAGTGTTTTGATCCTGGTTGCCGGATATGTACTTTATGGTGGCTGGCTTTCAAAGCAGTGGGGAATCGATCCGAGTCGTAAGACTCCGGCTCACGAACTTCAGGATGGCATGGATTATGTTCCTGCCAAGACACCTGTCCTTATGGGACATCACTTTTCTTCAATCGCAGGTGCAGGCCCTATAAATGGTCCTATCCAGGCCGCAGTATTTGGCTGGGTTCCTGTACTTTTATGGGTACTCATCGGAGGAAT
>JAEEGL010446970.1_pt1 | contig 10725 bp, 8 predicted proteins | sample 9134231 | NCBI WGS metagenome assembly JAEEGL01 (sample SAMN16246548, study PRJNA631951) | gut metagenome | biome: gut microbiome; feature: rumen; material: fiber-attached | host: Bos | place: Iran: Karaj | collected 2018-10 | reverse complement strand
ATTAAGGTTCATGCCCTTAAGAGTTCCGCAAGGATCATAGGTGCAACTGAGCTGGCAAAGCTCTGCGCAAGTCTTGAAGATGCAGGCAATAAGCATGATAAAGAGTTTATTGATCTGCATAACGAGGATATGCTTAAGGATTACCTTGAGTACAAGGACAAGCTCTCTGGACTTTCGGAAAAAACCGAAAGTGATGCTGATAAAAAGGATATCTCACAGGATGAGATAAAGGATGCTTACAGCGCACTTAAAGACATGATTCCTCAGATGGACTATGATGCGGTAGACTTTATCTTAAGTGAGCTGAGGGGAAGCAGGCTTCCTGAAGAAGATGAAAAAATTGTTTCGGAGCTTTCAAGACTGCTTAAAGTATTTGACTGGGAAGGAATGGAAAAAGTTATAAATAAAGACAGTGAGTAGCAAGTAAGTCTTTTGGGGCATAAATATTTATGAGTTTATATTCATAAGAGGGAAAGCGTATGTCAAACGGTCGAATGATAGTAATCGGAGAAAAAGAATCGTTCATAGTAAGAGTTCTTATCAGTAAAGCTCAGGACGCGGGGGTAGGCTGTGAGTTTGTGCCTTGCGTTATAGACGATATAGCCAAAAAGATTGAAGGAACATCACTTATTACTCTCTACATGGATGATGATTCCATGCCTCATGAGGATATTCTTCACTTTTTGACGGACAAAATGAGTGAGCTTGAGCTGAAGATGATCATTATCGGGGAGCAGCGCGACATTCAGAAGGTCGAAAGCCATATTCAAAAGGAATTCATATATACTACTTTCGCCCGACCTGTTGATAATGCACGATATATCGACACAGTCACAGATTACATAAAAAAGGCAAGCTCAGGAGAATTTAAAAAGAGCATCCTGGTTGTGGATGATGACCCCAGTTACTTAGGACTTGTGAGGGAATGGCTAAAAGACACTTACAAGGTATTTATGGTCAATTCAGGACTTCAGGCCATAAAATGGCTTGGAAAAAATACTGTCGATCTTATTTTATTGGACCATGAGATGCCCGTAACCAGCGGTCCTCAGGTTCTTGAGATGCTTCGCAGCGACGAAGAGACCCGTAATATTCCCGTAATGTTCCTGACAGGAAAAAGTGATAAAGAAAGTGTTATGAAAGTGGTGGCTCTAAAGCCGGAAGGTTATTTTTTGAAGACCATCCAGAGAGAGGAACTGCTTGAAAACTTAAAGGAATTTTTCATTATGCACAAATAACGATTCGAGGGCTATTATGTACGCTTTTTTCAGGACGAATCAACTTAATATTATGCTGATTTTATGCGGTGCCTGCGGGATTTTAGCCTTTCTTCTTTTTGCTACCAGGTTTCTGACAAAGAGGAGAAAATACATTCTGATCCTTATGGAGCTGGTAGCACTGTTTCTTCTTTGGTTTGACAGACTGGCATATATATACTCCGGGAATGTCACATCCAAGGGCTTTGTTATGGTGCGCCTTAGTAACTTTATGGTCTTTTTTCTGACACCTGCAGTGGTATTATGCTTCAATCTCTTTATCCGCGACTACATGAAAATCGAGGGGAAGATCACAAAAATCCCTAGAAGGATCGGACTTGCCGGAGGCCTTGCTGCCATAGGTATGGTGCTTGCAATGGTGGCTGCTGTGACAGGGCTGTACTATACCTTTGATGAAAACAATATCTATCACAGAGGTCCGGGTTTTCTTATAGCATATATCATTCCCATATTTGGTCCTTTATTGCAGTATTCTGTTATCAGACAGTACAAAAAGATATTCAGTAAGCTTATATATACCTCGATGATTCTGTATATCTTTGTACCGATTGCCTGCGGAATACTTCAGATCTTTTATTATGGATTATCTATTGTAAATATATCGATGGTTATGGTATCCATTTCGCTATATGTTTTTACTTATCTGGATCTGAATGAGACTTTGGAGCATGCTCATGAGATAGAAATGCTGACACTGCAGAGCGAGCAAAAGCGCATGAAGAGGCTTTTTGACCAGACTGCCAAGGCTTTTGTATCTGCTGTTGAGAAAAAGGATGACTTTGCTATTGGAAATGCCGTAAAAGAGGCAGATTACGCCAGAAAGCTCGGAAAACTGGCGGGTAAGAGCGATGATGAGTGCGACAAATACTATTACGCAGCTCTTTTGCATGATGTGGGAATGATCGGTATTCCCGATGCTGTTATCAAAAATGACGCGGATCCTACCCAATATGATTACGAGACCATCAGGAAAAAGCCGGTTATCGGAAAAGAAATTCTCTCGAACATAACAGAGTTCCCATATCTTAGTCTTGGAGCTGCTCACAGCCATGAGAGATATAACGGAACCGGATACCCCGATGGACTAAAGGGAGAGGAGATCCCAGAAATAGCAAGAGTTGTGGCGGTGGCTGATGCCTATGTGACCATGACTACACCAAAGAGATACAGAGATGCGAAGCCTGATTTTGTGGCAAGAGAGGCTTTTGTCAGGGGCTCGGGAGCTGAGTTTGATCCTATTTATTCTGACCTTATGGTCAAGATAATTGACGATGAGGAAAAAGATAAGATCCATGATGATATCTCAATCGTCGAGAAGGAGCTTTCCTGCAAGGAGTATAAGAGTAAAGTCTGCATCGGAATACCTGTTATAGGCAATATCACGAATATATCCTTTAAATGTGCGCTTAACGAGGATTCTCCTACGGGATTTTCTGCTCCCTCAATCGTTCTCTTTGACTCTTTTGACAGGCGTGTTCATGACGAGGCAAAGGCAATCAGAGCATACAGCTATTCCGAGTATGGAGAGATATGGTTCGATAATCACAGCATAACAACAGCTGCCAGGAAAATAGTTGAAACTATTGTGGATAACAGTGAAAGCACTAAGAACGCCGAAGGAAGCGATAAAGAGGGACTTTCTGCAGAAGGAGGAAACCACAGTGAATACAAGATAATCGCTGCCAAATTTGACGATCATGTAAGACTTATAATGAGCGGTCCTGAGGGTAAAAAAGAGGCCATCATGTCTCTTACAGACGGCTCAACTTCAGTTTACCTTGGCATTACAGGTGAATACTGTGAAATTTCCGACATTACCATAGAGCAGACAAAAGAAGTGGCAGATGCATCCTATATTCCAAGAATATCTGATGAGGTTAGCTACATCGAGCATATGGAGTCTGATATCCCCAACATACAGATAAATCAGACCAGGTCTGCTTCTTCGGAGGGTATCGAGTTGGACGGAAGGGTCTCTATAAGATTCCATTCAATGAGCCTTCCGGTGGCAAGCTTTGTATGGCATTGTCCGTATGTTGTAATTTTCAGTTCGGATAACGGAAGAGTGCAGGGAAGAAATTATCATGAATATACTCTGATCAAGATAAACGGCGAGGTTGATAAGACTACAGAGTATTCAGAAAACAACTTCGTAATGAAGAGACGGGATTCCTTCCCCGGCTGGGAAGTCTGGAAGGAAAAGAGTAAAGAAGGCTTAGAATGTGAGGTTCACCTTGAGAGAAAAGGAAACCGTATCATTACTACCATGGAGAATCTTGGAGTCTATATTGAAAATACCACTGTGATCAATGAAGCAGCGGATAAGGTATACGTGGCACTTACAGGTGACAGATGTGCACTTACCGATATAAGAATAAAGAAAATGTAATGTCTCTACATTGAGGAAAAGAAGGAAGAAAATGCTTACATCATTTCGCGGAATAAAATTCAAATATTTTGCAGGACTCATGGCGCTGGTAGCACTGATTTCCGGTGTGTACTTTTCATTCTTCCAGTCAAGGGGCTTTATAAAGACTGAAGGAATAATTGTGGACTATGAGGAAGAGCATAACTCCGGTGATGAAAACGACTATTATCCGATTGTAGAGTATTCCGTAGACGGCACAACCTATACCGAAAAGCTTGACAGTTCGGGAAATCCCAAAAATCTTGGAAATACTATCACTATCTATTACAACCCGGATGATCCTACAATTATCCATAATAATTTTACAATTGGCCGTTACCTTATGGTTGTAGGTTCTGTTCTTTTGCTGATCATTATTTTTTCAAGCATAAGAGAGCTAAAGGACAGGAAACAGTCAAAAGAAACTCAGGAAGAGAGCGGGTACACAGGTTTTGCTCCCATGTCTTTGGGAGAGGAAAGAGAGCTGTACTTCTTGACGGATCTTGGCACAGCTAAGATTGGCCACCGCATCGAGGACAAAAACAGGAAGGTGCTCTATGAGGCGAAAATGACGAGATTTACCTTGTTTGGAGCCTACAAGTTTGACTTTATAGACCATGAGCACGGCACCACAGTTCCTCATACAGTGGGACACGCGGAAACTTCTGAGTGGAGCTCGATTCTGATAGACGGCCACAGTACCTTTGATTTTGATGGCGCTGACGTCTGGAAGGTTTTAAAGAATAACGGGATCACTATCGAGTCAAGCTACACAGCAGGTGAAGTTACTCTTATCGGTATGAAATTTCGTGTATTACGTGATGGCAACGAGATTGCACTTGCTGAGATGACAAGTCAGTATCCCCATGAAGATGATGCGGCTGAACATAAAATGATGAGTAAGATACCGGTAGAAGGGTTCTTTAGAATCTGGACCAGGGAACAAAATCTCGATCTTGTATTCCTTACAATCATGGCCTTTACCCGCACTGAGGCCACTGACGGCAGGGGCGGAAATTTCGGATCTTATGTCGGTACAATGAAAAATATATCTAAGAGTTGAGAAAGATGCGTTTAACTATATTTCGTGCCCATAAAACTTTTATAAATAAACTGTTTTTTGTGACCTCTTTTGTCGATATATATGTATGATTATGAAATTTAATCTGTGAGAGAGGTGGCAAGCCTATGAAAAGGTTCAGGCGATTTTTTGCAGCAGTTTTGACAGCGGTATTTTTGACGGCATCAGGGATGGTGCCTGATACTGCCACGATTCTGGCTCTGGCAGCGGAAGAAACTGTATTAAAAGATATTTCAAATCTTTTCCCTGCAGGAACTGAGCTTTACTCTGACACCTTCCCGGGGCTTGTTGTTACATATGACTCCAAGGACCACTATGTAATTAAGGAAGGCAGAAATGAAATAAATCTCGCAGTCAGAGTGACAGACATAAAGCTTGCCAAAAAGAGTCTGCCTGCACTGACTGTTGTTTTTGGCATTAAAGAAATTCCTGAAAAGGAAGGGAAAATTGCTTTAAAAAAGGCCTTGGTTACGGGTATAACGACAGAGCATTATGAGGAACTGATCCAAAAGACAGGCGATGCGTCTTTAATAAATCTGGTAAAACTGCTTACTTTAGATGATGCCAAAGAGGCCGTCAGTACATACACCAAGTTTTTGATAAGACTTTCTGAGGTTGCAACTCTTTCTCAAAGCGAGGCAAATGCTAAGGAAAATACAGATAGCAAAGATTATGAGGAGACACAGGACACTGAGTATTTAGATAATGCAAATGCTGCTGATGGCACAAAAAATACAAATGATGGAGAAAGTAAGCAGGCGGATGATAAAAAGGAGTCTTCAGAAGATGATTTTCCTGCAGCAGTAGACTATTATAAGCGTACTATCCTTCTTTATCTGGATGGCGCGGACCTTGAAACCGATGGTATGTATGGTACAAAGTCTCTTTTGGATATACTCAGAACCGATATTCCGGAAGATATAAAGGTCTATGTTGTTACCGGTGGTTCTAAAAAATGGCATATGGATGATAAGGATACTTACCAGGAATATGCCAGAGAGAAACTCTATCCAGGAGTATATGAATACAAGCTGAAGGATTATGAAAAGGCCAAAGCAGCAATCATGGCGGATGAGCTCTATTCGGAATTCAGTATGAATATTTCAGGGATTCAGTTGTGGGAAATTGTAGGAAGCGACACCGGCAATCGCATGGTCAATCGCCAGACCTATGTTGGACAGTACATCACAGATCCAAAGTTTTTGACTCGCATGATAGACTACGGAGCAACATACGCTCCTTCTGATAAATACGATCTTTTGCTCTGGGATCATGGTGGAGGATACACCGGATTTGGATTTGATGAGCTATTAAATGCTTATATCCAAAAGCACCCGGATCAGCAGGGACTTCCAAGTACAGGATTATCATTAAAAAATATCCGCGACGCTATTGCCGGCAGCGATTTCATAAAGGATGGGAATAAGTTTGATCTTATCGGATTTGATGCCTGCCAGATGGGTAACTATGAGGTTGTCACCACATTAAAAGACCTGACAGAATATTATGTAGGTTCGGAAGAAAACGAACCCGGTACCGGATGGGACTTTGAGGCGATCATGTCTGCGATCAGTGCTGATTCTTCCATAAGCACAACGAAGCTTGGTGAAGAGATTGTAACCAGCTTTATGTACCGGCTCTATAACAGGGAAGCTACGCTTTCTGTTATTGAAATGGGAAAAGTAGCTGAACTTGACAGTGCTGTTTCTTCTTTTGCAGACAGTCTTTTAGCAGAGCTTGAAAAAGCAGATTCTGCATACCTGGACATTTTGGAAGTTGTGGGTAGGACTCCGCATTTTGCTACAAAAAATGGTTATAATACATCGAATTATCTTGATATTAAGAGATTTGTGACACCTTTTGTAAGTGAAGATGCGTCTTTTTCTGATGAACTTAAAGCTGCTGCACAGAATGTCCTGGACAAACTGGCAAACTGCGTCATATGTAACAAGTGGCAGCAGGAGGGAGTACAAAATGGTGGTCTTAGCATTTATTTTCCTCTAGCCGCATACTATACAACAGAGGATGATAAGGGTAGTTACTGCAACAGCTCAGCCAGTGATGCTGTGTATATATACGATACTGTAGATGTAAATGAAAAGTACAAGAAAGCGGTAGCCAAATTTGCGCTTTTGAATATTGCCGGACGTCTTGTCGGTGCAGACTGGGCGGAGAACAATATCAGGGATAGGAATGATATTATCAGCAAAATGAAAAGCAACGGAATGTGGGAAAATGACTGGGACTACCTGTATATGACCGCAGACGTTGATGAGCAGGATGAGAACGATGAGACTCTTAAAGCTTTTCAGAGAATACTGGATGAGAGGATAACTAAGGAAGATATCGTAATCACCCTTCCGGAAAGAGGCGAGAATGAGCCGTATACAACACCTGCAGAGATTAAGATAGAGGATGTAAATCCTGTTTCAGTGGGTGATACGATCAATGTAAGAGTTGAGCTTTTTGACAAAGATTCAAATCGACTTGGACATCTTGGTAATACCAATCTATACACGCAAAGCAGATCCTCCGAAACTGAAGGCTCTGTCACCTACTCTTTAAATCCGTTTAATCAGGTATGGTATTTGCTAAATGGCCAGATCTGCAGCATGTATATTACCGATATCTATGATGACAGTTCATATAAGGGTTATATCCCGGTGTGCTTCTGGGCAGATGCAAGAAGCGCATCCACTATGGACATGCAGGATAATGAGACAAGAACAGATTACTTAAAGAGGGCAGCAAAGGAAGAAAAAGTTAAGACTGTATATCTGGAGGTTTATTCAGATGAGGCAGGAGAGACTTTCCAGGTTGGCAGCTATAGGACTGTAAACATGCATGATGGCGGTGTTTACGCTGCAGAAATTGATCTGGAATACTTGGAAAACAGGTACTACGAACTTCTTGGCGGTGCTGAGGACTTATATACAATTCAGGATACGCCTACCGTATTTTCTCTTGGAACCGTTTATTATGAAGGAAAGACAGAACTTTCTGTTAGCACTGCTTACATTGAGGGCCTTGGCAACAACTATTATGTAAGTGATGTTTACGGAAACGAATACTACCTCACTGATGAAAACCTTGGAGAAGGAAATGGGCTTGATGATTTCTATGACACTACCTCTACTTCCTCAGGTGATGAGGGCGAATCTGACTCGACCATGTCCTGGGAAAAGAGTCAGGTAATAGCAGAGGAAGTAAGGCAGCAAGCCCAAGAAGCCTACGAGGCCGAAGTTGCCGCCAGAGAAGAATCGGAGGCAGACGGAACTTACGGAACTACTTCCGCAGGACCGCTTTCCGCCAGCGCTACAATGTCACGCAGTGCTGAGGTGGGAAAGGCACTTGGCGAAGATGAGAGTGATGAAGATAGTTCAGTGGAACTTGCTACTGATGGTGCTTCAAAGTTACATGATTCTGATGGCACTGCTACAGAATCGCTTGGTGCTGAGGATGATGTGATCGACCGTGCACCTGCCAAAGATAGCGAATCTACGGATGCCGCGGTGGGAAATGGTGATATATCAAATGCTGCGGTTAGACCTGCAGAAGATGTTAAGACCACTGCTTCGAAAGAAGAGAACACTGCAGAGCCTGTTGCAGATACCACTGTAGAAACTGCCACTGTAGAAGCTGCTACTGTTGTACCTGTACCTGAAACCGCGGCTCCTGCCAAGGAGGAAAATACAACTACTTCGGAAGATGGCGACAACTCGAAAGGCTCGGATGATCAGAACCCGGCTGAAATTGCACAGCCTCAAAATGATATAAAGGAATCAGCTTCTGAGGGTGCAGAGGGCAATGAAGAATAAATCAAATTTTGTGACAGTTTTAATTATTTCTGTGGGACTTATGACAGGATGCGAAGAAAGATCAAATGTTCCGATCAATCCGATTACAGGGGAGAGAGACATACTTGACTTTGATTTGGAAGCTAAAATGTGTGGAGCTACTGCTTCAGAGTCCCTTATACTTTTTTGTCAGGTAGAGGGATAGTAGGAAAAGACCTATCGTCTCTGTGGCGTGGTAGATTATGGAAGTCCATACAATACCTACTTCGCGGCCCATCAGATAAACGGTCTGCATCCTCGGACGGTATAGAAATAGATGGAAGACTTACTATCAACTTCCATACCATGAGTCTTCCGGTTGCAAGTTTTATCTGGCACTGCCCGTATATTGTCATTTTCAGCTCCGATAACGGAAGGGTTCGTGGCAGAAACTACCACGAGTATACACTTATAAAGATCAACGGAGAGGTTGACAAAACAACAGAATATGCGGAGAATAACTTTGTCATGAAAAGAAAGGACAACTTCCCCGGTTGGGAAGCCTGGAAAGAAGAGAGCAAGAAGGGATTTTTTTAAGGATACAAGCACTGTAAATGGATGAGAATATTATTGAAGTTTTAAAAGATATTGAGGGAATTTCAGTATCGGAGGGACTGGAGTATTGCGGAACTCCTGCCGCTTTTATTAAGTTTATCAACACTTTTTATAACAGCATTGAGAAGAAGGCAGCAGAACTGGAAGAGGCCTTCAGAAATGAGGACTATTCTCTCTACGGTGTGAAGGCTCATTCGCTTAAGAGCACATCAAGATTTATCGGAGCTTCAGAGCTTTCTGCCTTTGCACTTAAGATGGAGGAAGCCGGAGAAATAATGGATTCCTCTTATATAAAAGAAAATCACGAAAGGTTTCTTGCTTTCTACAGAAGTTATTTAGAGAAGTTGTCGGCCCTTGACACTGCAGATGACAAATATAGCGGATCCTGTCATAACCGGGAAGATATATCCGGGGGCACACAGAAAGAAATCATTCCTGCAGAGGAACTTAAGGACGCCTATCGTTCTTTATCCGACTGCATTTCAATGATGGATTACGACGGCGTTGAATTTATTCTGGCAGAACTTAAGAAATATAAGATCCCTGATAAAGACGGAAAAACTCTTGCTAAACTGAATACGCTCCTGATGACCATGGAGTGGGACGAGATGCAGAAACTGTGTGACAGTATTGTGATATAAGACAGAGTAAAGTTGGTAATGTAAAAAAACATTATCAACTTTATTTTTTTTGGCTAAGGAGGAAATTTTATTTTATGAAAACCGGTATTTTAAGAAAAGGAATTTCAATGATGGCAGTTGCAGCAATGACAATGGCACTTTTGACAGGATGCGGTGAGCGCGCAAATGTGCCGGTCAATCCATTTACAAAGGAGAGAGACATTCTGGATTTTGATGCGATATATACGATGAATGAAACATCAGGAAGCGGAACACTGGCAACATACGCCGGAAATCTTTTTACACCTGCAAAGAGAGAAGCTTTGTACAATAGCAAAAATGGCTGGAGTGTAAAATACGACCCGGAGATGTTCATGCTCTATGAAGACGGCCCGGTTGTGAATTTTGTATATATAGGGGAATCAGCTGGAACAAACATGATCACAGTGACATATACCACTGAAAAAAATGCTCAGAAAGCGATAAACGATATTGGAAAGCCCTATGGTAAAGAGGCTTACTACACACAGGGCATTTTCCCGGGAACAGAAGATGAGAAGGGCTACTATGTAAATACTGCTCCTGATACAAAGGGATCAGGCTTTTACATGTCAGCAGCTGCAAGAGATTATAAAGATGGTGCTCTTGTATTCGAAGTTTACGGACACATGGGTGAAGATGAATTCAATAACATGGAAGTATTGGATGCACTTGCAGGCATAATCGATTCCGTACAATTTTCAAAATGAGTAAAAGATGTTTTTAGACATGGAGGCAGCCTTTAATTGGGGGTGAAAAAAGAAATGAAATGAAGGGAAGGAAATGAAGGAAAGGAAATGAAGGAAATGAAAGGAAATGAAATGTCTATGATGAACAGAATCAGGTCATATATTGCAAGTATAAAAAGAAATCTGATGTCCGCGCAGGCAAAGAGAACATGGTTGTTTCT
>JAEEGL016878020.1_pt1 | contig 10726 bp, 16 predicted proteins | sample 9134231 | NCBI WGS metagenome assembly JAEEGL01 (sample SAMN16246548, study PRJNA631951) | gut metagenome | biome: gut microbiome; feature: rumen; material: fiber-attached | host: Bos | place: Iran: Karaj | collected 2018-10 | reverse complement strand
TTGATTATAACATTTTACTATTAGTTTTGAGGGTGTAAATGATAAAACATAATTTTCATTTGTTATATTAAATATAGACAATCTATCAATAGTAGATAACAAATCTTTTTTAGATATCTCAACTTCACTATTAAGACTTGTATCATTAATTTGTTCTAGTAAAGCTTCTTTAGGAAATACAGAAGAATCAGAAATATTATTTACTACAATAGTAGCATTATCACTTGAAAAGATTAAATTTTCTGAATCACTTTTAACTTCTATATTATCTTTTAATAAACTAATTTGATTAAAATCATTAGTATTTAAAATTAATTCTCTAGATACTCCAGAAGCTAAATTAGTTTTAGCTAAAATTTCAGTATCTGTAGTAATAGCACATTCCGGATACAAATGAAAGAATTCTGTTTGTAATCCTAGACTTTGTTTATGAATTGAATTTGAATTATTACTTCTAATATTTTTTAAATACTCAGAAGTTAAAACTCCTATATTAACTGGATTAGATAATGTTATATCTGGAATTTTAATATCTCCATTTTCACTAACATATTTAGGAATTATATATTTACCATTTGTTTTAATGATAATATTTGTGCTAGAAGAATCATAAGTTAATTCAAATGTTTCTGTTGTGATCTTAGATATTAAAGCTAAAAACTTTCTTCCATCAATAGCTACATCTATTGTATCTGAATTAGCAATAGGAAGAGTCACTTTTACTTTATTATTTCCAATAGCTATAAAAGAAATATCATTAGAAGTAGTTTTTACTCCTAACATAGATCTTTTTAAAATATTCTCATCATTAACTATTCCAGACATTAATATAGAGATATATTTTTGTATATCAGCTGTTTTAATTATCACGCCTCTTACTCCTTTACTTTTTGAAGCAATAAATCTACTAATTCTGTAAATTTATCATCAATTTGTTTATCATTAATAATACATTTTACTTTATTTTGAGAATTTCTTATATTACTAATGGTTTCATAGAGAATTTCAGCATCTTCATTATTTAACATAAACTTATCTCCTTTTATTATTATACCTCAAAGTGAAAAATGTTTTTAGCTAAATTTTTCAAAATATCATAATGTCTAGAATATAAATGCATACTAGTAGAAGTCCATCTTATTTTTCCTGGTCTTAAATCGGTATAAATTTCACTTAAATTATTAAATAAGTCTTGATAGACCAAACAACTCCAAGCAAAATCACTTAAAAAACCAAACTTAAAATCATTTGACCTCATAACATGAATCATTTCTAATTTATTATTTCTAATAAAGAACTGTGAAAATACAGTACAAATCATATCATGCATTCCATTTCTATACATATCTTCATGAATAGATGGTCTAGTATACATTAATAAAGCATTTCTTGATGTTTTATCTTTTAATAATACATGTAAACAATTTTCTAATTGATAACCATTATCTTTAGAATAAACGCACCAACCATAATTAGAATTTACTTCTTGTTTATCATCTTTAGTAGCACATGAAATCCAAGTTGGGTTTGTTCCTATTCCAGGATGATTCTTTATACTTAAATCCTCTGATAAATACCAATCCCATTCTTTTTTAATATAATTTTTCATTGATTTAAAGTCTTCATTTATATTTAAGAATGGATGAAAAGGATCTAATTCTAATTCAGTATTAAGAACTTCAACATAAGATTCTTGACCTTCTACATTTCTTGCATTATTACCAGTTAAAATTAAATCATTATTCCTTAATTTAATAGAGAGAGGATAAAGAATCTTATTTAATACTACTTCCTCATTTTCTTGTGATTCATTGTCTATTATATTATCGAAATTTACAGATTTTAGCATTACTTAGACTCCTTAAAAATTAAGCTTTCTTATAGAAAAGATGATTTACGATTCTAAATTCAGAATCTACGTCATACATATCTGTATCTCCCTTAAACTCCTTTTTTCCAACTGAAACTACTTTTACATCAGATGTTCCACTAAGATTAAAAAACTTAACAGAATCTTCTTTTTTTATTTCAGATAGTGGTTTAAATTCTCCATCTGAACAAAGAACTAAATAATCTGAAGTAGATTCAACTATATATTTCTTTCCTTCTTTTTCTACTGTAAGTCTCATTCCCTTTTCTGATGGTTTAGAAGATATTACTTTATCAACTTTAACTGTAGTCTTATTATCTGCATAAATCCAAAAATTATTAAGACCTTTTTTAGAAAGATTAACAAAATTAACTTCCTTTTCCTTATCTTTTCCATTGTTAAACATCATCACTTTTACATTGTTTCTAAACATAATTTATTTCTCCTTATTTTTAAATAGATTTTTATAGTAATCGTTTACTTTTTGATTTTTTTCTTTTTTATTAGATTCATCATCTAAATATTCTTTAAATTCTTGCTGAATTTCTTCTATTTTCTTATTACCTAAATATTCTTCTCTTAAATGTAATATACTTCTTACTAAAAAAATTAAAATTAAAACTAATATTATAACAAAAATAATATACAATAACGACATATTTAAAATCCAAATTTATTTACTTTTACATGCTCTTGATATTCTTCTTTATCTAATTCAGGATCAGCTAATAATTCTATACCAATATCTCTACAATAATTTAAAGCTTCTTCGTAAGAATGAAAATCAAAATGCGGAACTACTCCTACTAATGAACTATTGAATCCTTTATCTTCAATATTTTTCTCTATTCTCATTCCTAGAATAACTCTATATCTAATTTCTACGTCATACTTAAATGGATTATATCATTTTAATTTATTATACCTCTTCTAATGAATCTCCAAGAATTTCTTTCCAAATTTTCTTTTCATCATCTTTTGTATTACATATATTCTTAATTTCTCTTAAAGCGTCATTTTTAGATGTTGAACTATTTTTTAATCTAGAACACGCTTCTTTAATATCTTCAATTCTTTTTTCTAAAATTCTATAACGTTTAATTGTAATTTCCTTGTCTGAGACTCTAGGAACCTTCTTCATATTTGCTAATTCTTCTTTAAATGATGACATATTATTTTCTCCTTTATCTAATAATTTTTGCATCTGGATCTTGTGTTAAATATCTTAATACTTCCTCTTCGGTCATTTCACTTATAATTTCTAATTTATACCAATCTACTTGTGCCATTTGAGGATAATCTATTTTATAATAATTATCTTTAGTTGGACCACAATAGCAAAAAGGACAAGTCAAAATTAAATCATTTATAGATTCATGAATTATTAAACAATTATATTCTATTGGACCATTATCTATTCTAATCTTAAAAACATTTTGTAATCTTTCTTTACTCTGTGATAATACCCAATTTTTAAACTCTTCATATTTTACAAATGATTCATTAACTTCTCTCATATTCTTCCTCTTCAAAATAGTCACATTTATTAACTGAATTACGATCTAAATCTTCTACAAATTCCAAATAATATGAAGATTTTTTATTTAAACAAATAATATCTCCTATTTGATCTGTATCATGAGTTCTACATTTCTTACAATTTAAATCGCACATTTTAACTATTTCTCCATTAAACTAATTTTTCAAGTTTCTTTAATAGATTTAATTCAGTTAAAGCTTTTCCCTTTTTCCAAGCTTTTCTGTTTTTCTTATCATCATCTACTAAATAATCACCTTTAGAAGCAAAAATATGTTTAGGTGTTGTACTTGGAACTATATGAATTTTATCAAACTCTATATCTGAGAATATATTGTTTATATATTCTTCTTTTACTTTCTTAACTTCCAATTGATATTTTTTACTAGCATCCCAAGGAAGATAAGATATAATTCCAATTTTATAGCCCTTATTACGAAGTATTTTTGCTAATCTAGAAAACTTTTTCACATTGATAAGAGGTTTAGCTTCTGCATAAAGAGATGCATCTTCATTGATTATTCTTTCTAACCAATTCTTATCTCTATAAAGATCTACTAAAGTACCATCCATATCAAAAAATATTGTTTTTTCTTTTAAAATTGTTTTCATAATATTGTTTTTCCTCCCATTTATTTATATGGTTTATATAATAATTATATAACATTTCTAGAGGAATGTAAATAGTTTTTTACCACTTTATATCATAAATATTCATCCCAAAGTAATCTGCTAGTATCTTTGCTATAGTTATAGAAGGCTCAGATTTACCAGTCTCATAATTATATATGGACATAGGATGTATAAAACAGTCTTCTGCTAACTTTGCTCTAGTTAAACCATGTTCTTCTCTAATCTCTCTTAATGTCTTTAAAGATTTCTTTTTTCTACTTTTCTTAACTTCTTCTAATGAAGTTACTAAATTCTTATTCTTATTCTTTTTTTCCATAATATTAATCTCTCTTTAATTCATCTAAGAGGCGTAAATAAAGTTGTTTATAGAAAGAAGCTAGTTTTAACCTTATATCTTTTTTATATTTACTGTTGAATTTTTTAGCTTCTTCAAATATATCTTTTACTACTCTCTTTCCTGCAGTATTTTCTAATAAAAGAATTAATATATAAGAAAAAGAATATTCATCAACACAATTTTTTTCTACTTCATCTATATCTATTTCTTTTACAAATTTTTTAGCTGCAGCTATTAAAGCACCTCTAAGAAAAGAAAATGAATCATCTTCTTGAACAGTTGAACGAGTTACTGTTCTATCATCCCAAAATATATCTAAAAAACTTTGTCCATCAGTTTTTATAATCTCATTACCACTATATTTATATTTCATTTAATTTTTTCTCCTATTTAATTCTAGATATTTCATCTACGTCTTTTTCTACTTCTATAATTTCATCGTAATCAATTTTTAAATCTTTCATATGTGAAGTAATAAATTTAGTATTTACGTCTGTTATTTCTTCATCAATAAACTTAATCATTGTTTCTATACCTAATGAGTCTAAATAATCAAATACTTCATCTAAAACTAATAAATTTACTGATAAATTTCTTTGATTTCTAGCTAAATCTCTTAAAGCACATTGAATAGCCATATCTATTTTTCGACCTTCACCACCAGATAGATCTCCAAAATATTTATTTCCTATTCTTATTTCTATATCACTATTATCATTTTCTAAAACAATTTCATGTTTTGTAAGTAATTTAGAAGAATAGTATTTAAGACGTTCATTTAGATAAATAAATACACCTTCTAATAAAAAGTTTCTAAATTTCCTTGATACTTGATTTTTGAAAAATTTGTTGATATCTTTGTCTGTATTATATTTGTTTAAATTATTTGTTAATATTTCTAATTCTTTGTCTGCTGCTTTGATTTTTTCATTTGAATCTTTAATTATTTGATCTATTGAATTTGATTCTGCTTTGTATTTATCATATTGAGCTAATAAATCTTGATATTTATTATATTCATTTGTTATATTGACTAATTCTTTGTTTTTATCTGTTAGAGTAGCGTTTATTTGATTTATTTCTTTTTGTTTTTCATCTGTTTCTTTCTTTAGTTTTTCGTTTTTATCAGTTAGTTTCTTTACTTCTTCTTCTAATTTCTTTGTATCTTTAATCTGTTTTAATTCTTCATTTATTTTATCAATATCTTTATTTAATTTATTTTCTATTTCTGTATCTTCTAGATGTTGATGACATAATGGACATGATTTTTGTTTAGCTTCTTCTAATTGAGAATTTAATTCGTTTAATTGATTTTCTAATACCTTCTTATTATTTATAATACCTTCAATTTCTCTATTTTTTACTGATATTTTATTAGTATATTCTAGAAGTTCTTTATTTATCTTATCTTTTTCTTGTAATATATTATTTATCTCATCTTTATTTTCTTGTATTTCTTTTTGTAAAGCTTCTCCTTCATCAGCTAATCTATTAAATTCTTTTAAATTTTCTTTATATTCTTTCTCTGATAAAGATGGTCTATTATTATAAGAATCTATAATTTGTTGTGAAGTTGACTTTATAGTATTTTGTTCTGTTATTTTTAAATTTATTTCAGTAATCTTTTCACTAATTTTAGTATCATTACTATCTAATATATTTCCTATATTCTCAAGTAAAGAATCCATACCTACTAGATATTCTAATGTAGCTTTTCTTTCTGTAGCTTTTTGTTTAGAAAATCTATGTTCCATTCCTTGACCAAGAATTATAATAGAAGAAATTACTAATTCATTTACAAAACCTAATTCTTTTTCTAATATATCTTTAGACTTAGTAAAAGTATTTCCACTAATATCATTTCCATTCTTTACTATTGTTAAACTTTTATTATCTGTTCTAGTAATTAGATAATTATCTTTGTCAATATCAATTTCAAGAGTTACAGAAGCAATAGAATCTTTTATATTTAAATTACTAATTGATTTCGCTGGTTTATTTGTTTTTCCAGTTAAACACCAAACAATAGCCTCAAATATTGAACTTTTTCCTGAACCATTACTTGTAGCTGTATCTTCAAATAAATTACTTCCTTTTACAAATACAGTTCCTCTATTATCTAAATCTAGTTCAGCATGTTCAAGACTCATGAAATTATCTATAGTTATCTTTTTAAATTTAAAATTCATATTTAAACGGAAGTTTTATTTCCTTCTATATACTCCTTAATAAAATCGTCTAATTGTTTTTCAGTGTAGACTCCTTTTTCTGTCTTTACAAAATCATATAATGCTTGACTAGGATCTGTGTAAAGATTAAAATCAGTTTTTTCTCCATCATTATTTTCTTTTGGTTGAGATATAATTTTAATCTTATAAGATAATAAATCTAATTTATCTAATTTTTTCTTAAGCTCTTCTACTTTTCCAGCTGGACATTCTACACATAATCTAATTCTGTTTTGTTCAGTATCTTTTTTATTAAATTTTGTTTTAAACTCATCATAAGTAGCATTTATATAAAGTATAGCATAAGGATTTTCTATTCTTTCAAATGTTAAATCTTTAGTATCAAATATAATTATTCCCGGCTTATGAAAAGAATAATTATCTCCAAATGTGCTACCTGTTAAAGTTCCAATTTGAACATATTTATCACTTTCTAGACCAACGTGAATATGACCATTAAAAATTAGGTCTACTCTATTCTTAATCATATTATAGTCAATATCACCTTTAATCTTATTATTTAAATAAACATTAGGAACATTTACATAAGTTAAATGAGAGAATAAAATTTTCTTTCCTTTTATTTTATCTAATGTATCACAAAGAGTCTTTATATCATCAGGATTTTTAGTAAATGGTTGATAAATAAAAAATATTCCCGGTTCAACTTCTTCTACTTTTAATTTATCTATTATATTTAAATTAGGATAAGGCTTTAGTATATTTAATGAAGTATATTTAGCTCCTGAATCTTTCATTTCATGATTTCCTAATAAAAGATTTTCTTCTATAGTATTATCTTTATAGATATTAGAAACTAAATAACCTACTTCTGCTTCAATCTTATCTGAATCTAAAAAATCACCAGTATTTATAATCTTATAATTATGTTCTTTAGCTATACCTCTAGCCCAAGTCATTGACTCATAGATATTATGAATATTATTATTATTGGAGCTATCTATGAACTCATCTTTAGGTGATGTATGTACATCTGAATATATTAAATACTTAATAAGAGCACCTCTTTATTGTTTATTTAGAAAGCTATCATCATTAATTAAATCTTCTGGTTTTTCTTCTTCAAAGTAGTCAGCGATATCATCTAAATTTGACTTATTTTCTTTTATATCTACCTGTTCAACAGGACCATTATAAGGATTCATAGTTTTAGCAAATTCTTTAGCATCTTCTTTAAACTCTTTAATAATATCAAAACAAGCTTTCTTAGATGCATCTACAGTAGAATTATCTACTTTAATAATAGTTCTTTCATTATGAAGCCATTTATAATATTTACCAGAAAATTTTGATACAACGAATTTATCTTTATCAATTTTTCCTTCTACAAAAAGCTTTTTAATAGCTCTTTCATCTAAAAAAGTTCCTATAAGATAAATTAAACATATAACAGTACTTAAAAACCAAAAATCAATTAAATTTTGTTGTAGTACAGATATAAGTACTAACAATCCATAACCAGCGATACAATAAGTAAAAATTGTCATAATATTCTTTCTCCTTTTCTATTTTATATCAGGATCTGTAGGATCCCATGTTTGATTCTTTTCTATCTTCTCTATTTCTTCAACTTCTATAGGTCCTAAATAAGCTGAATCAAAGATAAATATTGGACTATCTTTATCTAAATAATTAAATAAAAAATGAGCATCTCCTGTAGTTAATCTTATACATCCATTTGAATCTAATTTTCCTATACCATTATATGTATAAACTTTTAATGAGTTATTATTTTCATTCTCAAATATAGGACTATGTATTAAATAATGACCTTTAAATCTAATGAGATATTTACAATAATTATTTTTGCCAAACATTTCATGCCAACCTTCTATAAATTCTTGGGGATGAAATAAACCAGTTGGAGTTTTTAATAAGTTAGCACTACATTTAATTGATTTATAAGGTATATTGTATAAATTATCTTCTTCATTCCAAGCCCATATAGTTAATACTTTAGATAATCTATTTATTGATATAGCTATTTTTTTAATGTCTTTTTCTTTTATATCTCTTTTACATATACTGTATGATGCTATTTCAATCTCTTTATCATTTTCTTTAAAGTAAGGTTCATTGATAAAAACTTCTGTTATCATATCCATAAAGTAATAATCATCGTGAATTTTTGAATAACAAGTAAAGCTATTTAAAAGAATAGTAATTAACAACAATATACTAAAACTTTTTTTCTTTACTTTTATCAAACTCCTTTTTCCTTTTTGCACATTCTTTAAATTTCTTATGTATACGTTCACAATATAGTTCTTCAAAGAATCTATTATATTCAGCATTTACTTCATCTATTGTTAATCCATCATCTTCTTTTTTCATATTTGAGACACTGAATAATACTTTATCTTGAATTTCTTCTAAAGTTAATCCTAATAAACAATATCTATATATTGGTAAATATCTTTCATCTATTCCGCTAATAGACATTATTTAATTTTCTCCTCTTCTTATAATTATTTTACCTTAAAAATATTACTTTTATTTAATTCCCTTGATTTTACCACCTACTGCTGTTTTATTAGTAAATTCTTTAATCATAGAAGTATCTATTTCGTGGTCAAATACATTTATCTTTTTATCTTTAGAAATAGCTTCTATATATTCAACTGATTCTTTAGCATTCATTCCATTTTTAAAACAGAGTTTATTTCCGGTTGTTATATATTGTGATAAACTGAATTTAGCAAACTTTTTATTAGAATAAGCTATTACAAGTTTATTAGTTTCTATTAATGGACAAATATAAATAATTTGTTCTCCAGTTTCTAATTTCTTGTTTATCTTTTTAATATCAGTTATCTTCGTTTGGATATTATTTTTTATTTTTCCCAATACCCACTTGAAAACTCTTGCATTATTAGTAAATATAAGGAATTCTCCAGAATTAGGAACATTTTCCCATTTAGTTGAACCATTAGGTGCTTTTGCTCCACTTCCATCTGGAACTCTCTTTATCCAATCTGGTCCTACAAATACAGTTGAAGTTCCATCTAATTTTTCTGGTTCTTTAGTATTCTTAGCAAATGTAGGTAATTCTTCCCACTTATCAACTATCTTTGTCTTTCTTTCAATTCCATATTTCTTTTTTGTCTCATCTAAATCATTTATTAACTCAGTATCAATATCTTTTAATCTAGCTGCATAATCTTTAATAAGTGATTTAAGATCTTTAATTTCTTTTGTCTTATTTAAAATATAATCTTTATTGAAATTTCTTAGTTTTATTTCAGCTACAAATTCAGCTTGAATATCATCTATCTTAAATCCTTTCTTAAGACCAATTATTACTTCTTCATCTGATTTAGAATTTTTAACTATCTTAACTGCTTTATCTATATCTAATAATATAGCTTCAAGACCCTCTAATAAATGAAGTTTATCTTCTGCTTCTTTCTTTCTATTCTGTAAATCTTCTTCTACCCAAACCCTTCTATGCTCTACCCACTTCTTAATACAAGTGATAACACCTAAATCTTGTGGTCTATCATCAGCTATTACATATATTTGACTATTATAAGCAGATTGACAAGGAGTTAAAGCAAATAACTTTTTCTTTAATTCATCTACATCTGTTCCTGATTTATAATAAATAGATAAGTCAAAACCTGTTTTACCTGATAAGTTCTTTATATTAGTTACTTCTGATAACTTTCCATTATCTACAGCATTAAGAACAGATTTCATAATAGCATTTAAATCAGTCGAATAAGGAAGTTCTACTACTTTCAATTTTCTCTCTTTAGGAAAATCTTCAAATACTGCTCTACAAACTATTTGACCTTTTCCAGTAAGATAAAGACTTTTAATCTCTTCATCGTTTATGCAAGTTTCTCCACCGGTTGCGAAATCCATTGTAGGCATTACTTTGCATATATCTTTTAACAATTCCTTATCTGCTTTATTATAATTCTTTATTATTATTTTACAAGCTTCACATATTTCGTTTAAGTTAAAACTTCCTATTGAGCTTGAAAATCCTACTGCAATTCCAGATTGAGCATTTACTAATATAAGAGGAATTGGAGCTGAAATAAACTTTGGTTGTTTAAATTTACCATCGAAATTGTCTATCATATTTTCTGGAT
>JAEEGL016700804.1_pt1 | contig 10726 bp, 3 predicted proteins | sample 9134231 | NCBI WGS metagenome assembly JAEEGL01 (sample SAMN16246548, study PRJNA631951) | gut metagenome | biome: gut microbiome; feature: rumen; material: fiber-attached | host: Bos | place: Iran: Karaj | collected 2018-10 | reverse complement strand
ATCGAATTATTCCCAACAAACCTGCAACTTAAAAAACATAATAGTCTTCGAACGTTATCTCGTCCCGGAAATTTTCGCCTACTGTCAGAATCAATACAACGATTTAGACTATCTCAACAGTTTGGGCCAAATTCGTTATCATTTATCCAACGGCGATTTAATAAACGCAAACAACGACATAAAAACAATTTTTGACAACAACAAAACATTAAATAATTGTCCATTACCAAAAAATTTCTATTCAAAAGGCGAAATTTTCAAAGAAGAAATTTATCCAAACAATTTTTATATGACAACAATAGAAAATGATTATAATATTGCAATAAATAACAACAATAATAATAATAATAATAACAACAATAATAATAACAATAATAATAATAATAATAATAATAATGTTTATGAAAAAAACATTCCAATTTTAATTTTAATAAATGACAATTCAATTAATCACAGTTTGAGTTTGATTTATGATGATTTGAATGGGAAAATTTATACGAAATGGATCAATAACGATAATATAAAATTATTAGAAAAACAAATAAAATTACCATCGAATAGTTTTACATTAAAAGAATTGAAAAATGAATATGATTATTTATTAAAAAAAATAAACATTTTGTATAGCAAAAACATTCTATCGAAATTGTATTATTATAATAACAAACAAAATTTCAATGACATTTATAATTATTTATTATTAATCAATTGGAAAAAATACAAAAACGATTCAGAAATTTTACAAACATTCGAAAATAACATTTACATTAATAATAATAATAATAACAATAATAATAATAAAAACAAAGACGATTTTGATAATTTAATAAATTCAAGCGTGAATTTCGAAAATTCAGTAAAAAAAACAATAGAAATCAACAATAATAAAAATAACATAATCATCGAAAATAAAAATTACAACAACGAAATTTATAATAAAATTTGTGATTTTTACAATTCTCTTCAATTTTCATTCATAAACATTGAAAGTAATTTATCAAATTATTTTTCTTCTTTGAATTTAAACAATTTTTTTCACATCGGAAATTTCCACAATTATTTATTAGCAATTCACGAAATTTTTCCAGATTCAATAAACAAATCGAACTATTCAAAAATGATAATAACATTTTCAAAAGAAGCGAAATTAATTCCAAACGCGAAAGTAATTTTTTATTCAGATCCTTACGGCGAAAATATTATAAACGAAATAAATTCAAACACGAATTTAGAAAGCATCGTTTTTAACTACTCAAAAATTTGGCTGAAATTCACAGAAGGAGTCGATTTTTTAAATAGCGATAATAACAAAAGCAATTTAGAATGTATTGTTAGTTTAGTTCCTTACAATTGGAGTTTGTTGATGGAATTAACTGATGATTTTACGAATGATTTGTTTGAAATTGAGGATAAAAAAGAAGGAAAAGAAAAATTTAAAAATTTAATTAAAATTCTTATAAATTTGTGTCTTAATAATTCAATTGTAGCTGAAATGCAAAGAAGAATTTTTAATGTTACTTCAAGAATGATTTTGAAATTCATTCAATATTTGAAAATAAATTACAATGAAAATAAAGAAAATTCTATTGAAAATAAATTCGATTTTATTTCTCAAGAAAATTTCATTGAATTTGTGCAAAAAATCAATTTGATTTTTAATGATAATAATAAAAATAATAATAATAATAATAATAATAATAATTTAATCAGTAGTTTCATTGTTGAAGGAGTTGAAATGATTTTATCAATTTTGTTGTATATTAATGAACCTTTTAATACTTTGAGTAATTATTTTTTGATTGAAAAAAAATTCATTTTGCCTTTTTGGATCGAAGCGATTTTGAATTTGAATCAAATTCTTAATTTTTTGAATAATAATAATAAAAATTTGGATGATAATTTTTTCTATGATGAAATTAATAATCAAAATGACATTTCTAATTCTATTAATGAACAAATTTTGATATTTAAAAATTATAAAAAAGATGAAGTATTAAATTTCATAAATGAAAACAAAATTTCAATTTTCGATACAAAAAAAGACATTATTGAATTTGAATATAAAAACTCGAAATTTTTAGGTTTATGTTTAAACGGATTTTTACTTTCAGAAAAAGAGGAAAAAAAAGAAGAAAAAGAAGAAAAAAAAGAAGAAGAAGAAAATTGGCTTTGCGCTTATTGTAAAATGGAAAACGATAAAAATAACAACGATTGCGTTTTTTGTGACAAACCAAAAAAAGCAATTGTAATAAAAAAAGAACCAAAAAAAAAAGAAGAAAATAATAACAATCAAATTAAATTTTACATTAATAAAGATTTAAAACAAATGGAAAAAAATTCATTCGATGAAATAATCAAAAAATTAAAAGAAAAATTCGATTTTTATTATCAAAATTTCGATTCCGAAATTTTAAACGAATTTTTATATTTACGATTTAATTTATATTTCAACGATCGCGATTACATTCAAAACAAAATCGATATTATAACAAACAACAACAAAATCAACAAAAACGAAAATATTACAAAAATAATAGAAAAATTTAACAATTTCAAAAACATAAAAAAAGAAAATTTCCTCATTTTTCAAAATAATTTAATTTCCAACAAAATCGATTTATTTTTTAATTACATCGACTTCAAAAACATTAAAAATTACAATATTTCTCTCTCAACAATAGAAAACATTTCAAACATCATCGATCAATCAATAATAAATTCAAAATTATTTCCCTTCAATTATTCATTAATTTTCCCCTCAAAATTCATAAATTCAAACAACATCAATTCACTCAACAACATCAACACAAATTTCAATGAAATCAACACAGAAATTCCCATTTTCATCATTAGATTTTTTTGGACTTTATTAAAATACATCAACAATTGCCTAAAAAACGTCCTTTTTTTAATCAAACCAATCGATAAAAATTTCAACGAATTCAAACACGTTCAAATCACAACAATCAGCAATTTCTTAAGCAAATTCAAAAACATCATGTTCGAATTCATCAAAATCGACATGATCAACGAAGTCATAAACAACACTGAATACAACGAAGATCAAATTCAATTGCCGGAAATAAAAATCGATCGATTACAAATCGCAAACCAACTTGAAATTAAAAAAAACCAAAAAAATCTTACAATAAATAATAACAACAACAACGAATTAGAAGAAGAAGAAAAAAAAATCGAATTTTCAGAAAATGATTCAATTTTCTTACACACATTTTCCTTATTCAAACAATACGACATCGCAAATTTCCGCTCAAAAAAATTCGTCGAATATCCAAAAGTCGCTTTTAAAGTCACATACATTAACGAATTCGTCGAAGGAATTGGCGGACCTTATCGACAGTTTTTTACTGACATTTCAAACGAGTTGAAAAATTATTTACCTTTATTAATTCCATTAAAAAATGTCTATACAATCAACCCAAATTTCAATAACGAAATTAATTCACTAGAATTGTTTGAATTTCTGGGAATTTTGTTCGGAATTTGTATTCGAACGAATGTTCATATGAGTCTTAATTTAACGAGTCTTGTGTGGAAAAAAATCATCGGCGAAAAAATCAATGAAAATGATATTAAAAACTTCGATGAAGGTCTTTTTAATGAAATTAAATTGATTAAAAATTATAATTCTGATGAAAGCATAATTTTAAATTACAATACAATTTTAAGCGATGGAACGAATAAAAATTTTAATAATAATAATATTAATAAATTTTATTTAAATAAAAACACAAGTTTAAATGAAAAAAATAATTACATTCAAATGTTATTAAACGCTCGTTTAAATGAAAGTGAAAAACAAATCAATTCTATTAAAAAAGGAATTAGTTTAATTTTACCTTTGAGTTTAATTAAATTATTGTCTTACAAACAAATAGAAAAATTAATCAACGGAAATAAAACAATCGACATTAATTTACTTAAAAAAAACACTGTTTTTTCTAATGATTTAAACATTAATTCAAAAAAAGTAATTTGGCTATTTGAAATTTTAGATGAATTTTCTGAAGAAGATAAAATAAAATTCATTAAATTTTGTTATGCGCAAGAAAGTATTCCAAATTCTCAAGAAGATTTTGATAATAATCAAATTAAATTTACTATTAAAAATTCGAAAGAAATTAAAAGAAAAAATGGATTCCCAAAAGCTGATACATGTTTTTTTAATATTGAATTGCCTGATTATAATAGCAAAGAAATTATGAAAAGTAAAATTTATACGGCAATTAATTTAGATAATGATTCTATTAATGCGGATAAAGCAATTGGAGGAAATATTAATGTTGATAATGATAGAAATAATGATTATGATAATTATGATAATAATAATGATGATGATTATAATGATAATTATGTTGATAATGAAGAATATAATGAAAATGAAGAATTTGTTTAAATTTAATATTTAATTATATTTAATTTTAAATCAATATTTAATTTAAAAGTTTAAATTAAAAATATTTTAAAGAATTTATATTAATAATATTTAAAATCTTTTAATATTATTTTTAAAGATTTTATAATAATAAAATATAATTTTATATTTTTTAATCATTTTTCCAAATTTCAATAAAACTATTTCTAAAACAAATCGCAATTTTTCCATTATTTAATTCAGTCATAGAATTAATATGATTATCATCTTCGCAACCATAATAATCATCATAATCAGAATATCTAAAATTTTTTATTATTTTTAAATTATAAAATTCATTAATTTCAATTTCTGAAACACAATCAAATTGACTAATAACAATAGTTTTATTTTTCATTAAAATAAAATTACTAATCATTCCTAAATCATTTTTAATTATAGTAACTATTTGATAAGTATTAACATTAATAATATTAATTATATTATTGCAAATCATAATAATATTATTATTATCTAATTTTTTACACATATCAATTAAATAAGAATTTAATTTATCATTAGTTGAAATTAATTTTAGATTTTTATTATTATCAAATTCCCAAAAAAATATTTTTTTTATATTATATGTAATAATTTTTTCATTGTTGAAATTTAAAATTCCAAAAGAACTTTCATTAATTGTTTGAATTATTTTTTCTTCTTTATTTAAATTTAAATAATTCCAAATTATAATTTCATTTTTACTACAAGAAATAATAATATTCTTTTTTTTTATATAAATCGCATCGTTTATTTTTTCTGAATGATTATTTAAAGCAAATAAAATATTTAAATTATTTTCATTTATTTCCCAAATTTTTAATATTTTATCTGAAGAACATGTGATTAATTTTTTATTATCATCAAATAAATTCATATTATTAATTGAATGAGAATGAGCTAAAAATTTATAAATTTCTTCTAAATTTTTATTGAATATTTTTAAATATCCATCAAATGAACATGAAATTAAATTTTTATTATTTAATTCTAATAATTTATTAACTGGACTATCAAATGCTTTAATATTTTTATCACATTTCATTTCATGATCAAAATGAGAAATTAAAAAATTATTATTATAATATTTAATTATATCTTTATAATTAATATTATTATTATTTTTATAATAAAGAAATTTATTTGAAAACATTTGTTTTTTATTAAAATATGTGTTATTTTTTATGTTCATTATTGTTGAGTAATTAACTTTATTTTCATAAATTGAAAATAATTTTTTTAAAATATTTATTATTAAATTATTAATTTCTTCGTTATTTTTAAATGATTTTTCTATTAAATTTATTTCAAATTGATATTTTTTTAAAATTTCATTTTTTATTAATTCATAATAATTTTGTTTTTCTTTTATTGTATTTTCTAATGAATTTTTTAAATTAAAATAATAATTTTTCTCAAAATTAATTTTTGAATAATCTTTTATTTCATGATTATTATGTAAATTTAAACATTCATTACAAAAATTTATTTTACAATTTAAACAAAAAAAATTATTTTTATTATTTTGATGATTAAAACAATATTCATCAAAATTTAATAAATTAATATTATCTTTTTCATTGAAAAATTTTAATACTTTACAATTATTACAAATTATTTTTTTATATTGTTTATTAAAATAAAAAAATTTAAGATTTTCTTTTTCAATTTTTTTATTGCATTTATAACAATTTAAATTTGAAAAATCAAAGTTTACAATATTATTTTGAAATGTGTTAAATGATAAAATTTTTTGGCCACAAAAACAGATTTTTTTAATACATAAATTACCATTTTTTGGAATTAATTCAATTTGAGGAATTTCATAACATTTATTACATCTAATTTCATCATTTAATTTAGACATTAAAATTTAATATTTTCTTTCTATTTTTAATTAAATTTTATTGTGATTATTAAATTATGTTTTATATTTTAATTTAATCATAAAATATTTATTATAATTTATTATAAACAGAACTTTTTATAATAAATTTAAAATACAGAAAATAAATTATTATTAAAAAATATAAAAAAAAGATAATAATTTTAATTATAATTGTTGTTTATTTGTTAATTATTATTATATTAAATATTAATTTTTATATATTATTTACAATAAATAAGATTTCAAATTGAATTTTCATTAAAATATTCTATATAAATTGGAACATGATCACTACCATCATATTTTTTTAGAATTCCTGTTTTTTTTATATTATTTATCATATTTTTACTTACTAAAAAATAATCTATTCTTCTTCCTTTATTACCTAATTTATCCCATTTATTTCCAAACCATGAAAATCCTTGAGTCAAAGGATGCATATGTCTATAAATATCTATTAAATCAGCATCACCTAGTAATTGTTTAAAATTTACTCTTTCTTCTTCAGTAAAAGTCGGATTTCCTTCATATAATTCAGCGGAAAATAAATCAATTTCTTTATTACATACATTAAAATCTCCACATATAATAATATCTTTTTTATATTTTATCTTTAAATCACATATGAAATTTCGAAATATTGGGTCCCATTTTGTTACTCTATATTTAAATCTACTTCCACCATTTGGAACATAAACAGATAAAATAATAAAATCAGAATATTCTAAATAAATTACTCTTCCTTCTAAATCTATTTCTTTTATATCCGTTTTATCTATTATTTTAATAGGTTGATATTTAGTAAAAATAGCTACACCACTGTAACCTTTTTTTATAATAGAGAAATTCCAATAACTTAAATAATCTTTATTAAATAAAAAATCATATTTTTCTTTTATTAAATTTTCTTGAGTTATTTTTGTTTCGTTTAAACAAAAAATATCTGGTTTTTCTTTATTAACCATTTCTTGTAAATAACCTTTATTAATAATTGATTTAATTCCATTAATGTTCCAATGAATAATTTTTAATTTTATATTATTTTTTAATATAGGAAATTTATTTTCATCATTTGCTTTTGGAATATTTATTCCAAAGTAATCTAAAGTTATTTGTTTTTTTATTAAATTATTTTTATTTGCAAAGTTTTCAAAAGTTAAAATTGAAGAAGTTTCTGCTGTTTCTGAAGATATTGTTGATTTACTATCTATGTCAGATTTTTTTAATTTCAAATCAAAAAAACTAAAAATATCCATATTATCATTTTTTAATTTAAGTAATTTTTTTGATAATTTTTTTGATTCTGATTTTTCAATTTTTTTTTTCATAAAAAAAAAATTTAATTTAAATTTAAATAATATTAATCAAAAAAATAATATATATAAGTAAAAGTATATATATTTTTTAATTTCATATATATCTCATATCATTTAATAATAAATAAAAAATTTAATATAAAATAAGAAATAAATATTAATTATTTAAAAAATTATCAACATCCCAAACACCTTCCAAATTATTTTTTGTTTTATTTGAATAAAATCTTCCATAGCCATTTCTTTGATTATTTTTCCATTCACCTTCATAAAAATCTCCATCATTCCAATAATATATACCATATCCCTCTAATTTATTATCTTTAAATTCTCCAAAATATTTAGACCCATCATCATTTATTAATATTCCATACCCATTTCTTTTATTATTTTTCCAATAACCTTTACTTATTTTTCCTTCTTCCCAATAAAAAATTCCAAACCCACTTAATTCACTTTTTTTACTTTCTCCTATAAAATATTTAAATCCATTTGGTCTATAATGTACAACAAATCCATTTGATTTATTTTTTTTCCAATTTCCTTCTATAAACTTTAACCCATTTGAATAATAATCAATTCCATATCCATCATAATTTGAATTTTTCCACATTCCTTTATAATATAATAAATTTTTAGGTCCATATAAAATTCCCTTTCCTGAATAATTATTATGTTTAAATTCCCCTTCATATCTATAACCTGTTTTTTGAATAATTTTTCCAATCCCATTTTTCGTATCATTTTTCCAAAATCCTGAATATATTTTACCATTAGACCAAACTTTTATTCCCAAACCATCTTTATTATTTTTTTTCCATTCTCCTTCATATTTATCTCCATTTGATACGTAATGTATTCCATATCCTTCAAAATTATTATTTTTCCATTCACCTTTATATATATCTCCATTTGTCCATTTATATATAGAATATGTTGTTTGATCTTCTTCATTTTCATTATCCTCTTTTTCATTTTCTGTTATTTTATTTTTTAATATATCTCCGTTTAAATAATAATGAGTTCTATATCCAATCGGATTATCATTTTTCCAATATCCATATTCAATTTCACCATTTTTACTATATTTTATACCAAAACCTTCGACCACTCCATTTTTAAAATATCCTATAAATTTTCCTCCATCTTTGTAAATAATTATTCCTCTTCCGTGTTTTATATTTGAATTTACTTGACATTCACCATAATAATAATTACATGTTTGTAATAAAATTTTATTTACATAAATTATTGGAATATTATCTTTTAAAGGTGGTAATTTATTAAATAAGTAATTTTTTTCATTTTCAGAGATTTGATAATAAATATTTATTTCTGTGTTTGATGTGTTTAAAAATGTACTATAATTATTATTTATAATTGAATAAAATTTTTGAGATTTAGTTAATAAACTAAATTCTTCATCTATTTCATATGATAATTCTTTAAAATTAATTATATTTTTAATATTAAAAATAATTTCATAAGAAAATTCTTTTTTTTTATTGAAATGATTGTATATATTTATAATATCTTTTGTAAAAGATAATTGTTCAATATTAAATTGTAAAAAGTTTTTAAATTTCAAATTAAAATCTTTTATAAATTCTTGTAATTGAAGATAAATTTTATTACAATTTTTTGTAAATAAATTTAATTCGTTTTCTGCTTTTTCGATTTGTTTTTTATAAATATTAATATCAAAATTTTTTATTTCTTCATTTAAATCAATTAAATTATGTTTTTTATGTTCTTTTGAACATGACAAGCAAATATCTATTTTACAATCTTTACAATAATATTGAAAATTATTATTATGTTTTTCACAATAATTTTTAATATTATTTATATTTTTACATTTTTTATTATTATAAAAACTTCTAAATTCTTCAAAATAATAATGATTTTTTTGACATCTTTGTTCAACATAAATTTTTTTATTCTGATATTTAATACAATAAAAAGGAATTAAAGAACATTCTAAACATTTATAAATATTATTATTACAATTCATATTTAAAAAGTAAATAAAATTACTTTAAGTTAATTTTATTTTATTTTAAATTATTTTTATTAAATATTTTACTCTAAATTTTATCCAAAACTCTCATTATTTAAAATAATTTGGGTTAATAACTATAAAATGATTTTTATTACAATAAAATTAATTTAATGAAGCGTTTGAGTTTAACTCAAAATTTTTTAACAAAATATCAAAATCATTCAATTGTTTCAAATTTATTAGATTTTTTGCCTGTACATAGATTAATAAAAATATGCAAACCAAATAAATTTTTAACTAATAAATTTTTAAAAGAAAAAATAAAAATTTCAGGTTATAATAATTTAGCTAATATTTATATTTTTTATAATTTAAAAGATTTTTATGAATATTTTCAAACAATTAGATATGAATCATTATATGAATATCAATTAATTATAATTTATTTAATTAAAAATAATATTTTAGAAAATTTTGAAATAAATTTTTGTTATCAAATTGTTGAAAATGATCCGAAATTTTTAGAATGGTTTTTTTATTATTTGTGGATATTTAAAAATTCTTCAAAAAAAATTTTAAATATTATTAGATTTATAAGATTAACATTAGAAAAACCAATTAAAATTAAAAAATCTAATTTAAAACATTTAATTTTAAGTGATGAAATTTATATTAATAAAATAGAAAATTTGTCCATTGAAATTTTTAAAATATTAAAATTTAATTCAATTCGAAAAATTGTCCTAAATAATTCAAAAATAATTAATGAAAATAATTTAATTATAAAATTATTAATTTCTAAATGTAAATATTTAAAATCATTAGAATTCATAAATTGTCAAATTCATTCAAATATTTTAATTTCAATTATTAAACCAGATTGTAATTTAAAAACATTAAGTTTTATTGATAATGAATTTTTATTTTATCAAAAAGAAAAAATTTTAAATTTTTTTAAAAAAATTTGTAATGATAAATTACAAAATTTTGTATTTAAAAATAATTATTGTAAAAATGATGATTTTTTATATAATATTATTACATTATTTTATAATAGTGAATTAAATATTTTATATAAAAATTAT
>JAEEGL014699573.1_pt1 | contig 10726 bp, 7 predicted proteins | sample 9134231 | NCBI WGS metagenome assembly JAEEGL01 (sample SAMN16246548, study PRJNA631951) | gut metagenome | biome: gut microbiome; feature: rumen; material: fiber-attached | host: Bos | place: Iran: Karaj | collected 2018-10 | reverse complement strand
TACTTCGATTAGGCAGCGAGAGCATACTCATTGTTGCCAATTAATTTTCCGACAGAAGAGATTAAGGAGCCTCCCATCGCCCAGCTCCGCGTGCTTACGTACCATTTCATCTTGCCGTCAAATCCAGTCAACCCCAGAAAATGAACCATGCATCATGCTGGTACTGCGGTGCAAAGGTACATATTATTTTTTAATTAATAATTTATAATTCAAAAAAAATTCGTACCTTTGCAATAATTTTGCCGTGAATCGGTTTATTATAATGTATTATTATGCCAAAACAATAGACAAGATATGAAAAAATACCTATTCCTCTTAGGAATGATGTTGCTGACCTGCACATCAATGACTGCTCAGTCTGGTATGACAGACAACCAAATCATGGACTTTGTAATTGAACAGAATGCCAATGGTGTCTCTCGCCAACAGATAGTGACACAATTGATGCAGCGTGGTGTCACCATTGACCAATTACGCCGCATCCAGAAGAAGTATCAGAAGCAAATAAAAAATGGTGCTCTTGGTGCAGAAGATATTACGGCTGGTTCGAAATCCGTAAAGAATCGTATGCGCGAAGCCAACGGCGAAAAACGTGAGGAACAGGTAAAGAAAGACAAGAAGAACGCTTCACAATTCCGTATTAAGGATGGCAAGAAATCAAACCAGATCCAACGCCATACGTACGATGATGACGACATGGACTTTGTGGAAATGGACGAGGCTATTGACTTTATGATGCCTGACTCTCTAAAATACGAGCTGGAGGAGAAAAAGTCTGAAAAACGTAAGATATTCGGTCACGATGTGTTTAACAACAAGAATCTGACTTTCGAGAGTAGCATGAACCTTGCTACGCCTCAAAACTACGTACTTGGTCCTGGTGATGAAGTGAACGTCGATATTTGGGGAGCCTCACAGGAGAGTGTTACCGAGTCAGTTTCTCCTGATGGTACTATCACCATCGAGGGTATTGGCGTCATCAAGTTGGGCGGATTAAGCGTCAGTCAGGCCAAGGCTAAACTCAAACGAGTATTAGGACCTCGCTATCAAGGTTCGAACATCGAGTTAACCTTAGGACAAACACGCACTATTACTATCAGCGTGATGGGTGAGGTTAAAGTACCAGGCACATACACGATGTCGGCCTTCGCCACTGTTTACAATGCACTTTATATGGCTGGTGGTCCCAACGAAATTGGTACGTTGCGTAACGTTAAAGTATATCGCCGGGGAAAGTTACTTTCGAATGTTGACGTTTATGATTTTCTGCTTAACGGAAAGTTAAGTGGTGACGTACGTCTGCAAGACAATGACGTGATTACCGTCAGCCCCTACGAAGCATTAGTGAATATTACTGGTAAGGTAAAGCGCCCTATGTTCTATGAGATGAAAGAAAACGAGAGTGCCGCTACCCTACTCCGCTATGCCGGTGGTTTCACAGGTGATGCCTATACTAAGGCTATCCGCGTCAATCGTAAAGCCGGTGCAGGCTATTCTGTATTCAGTATTGGCGAATTTGACATGAACAGTTTCAAGCTGATGGATGAAGACAGCGTCAGTATTGACTCAACGCTGAACCGCTATCAGAACATGGTAGAGATTCGCGGAGCTGTGTTCCGTCCAGGCATGTATCAGATTGGAGGAAACATCAATACCGTCAAGACATTGGTAGAGGCTGCTGCAGGCGTTACAGAGGAAGCTATCTCGCAGCATGCCGTGATGCATCGCACCAAAGCTGATCGTTCACTTGAGATGCATAGCTTAGATATTCGCGGTATCTTAGAAGGCACAGCACCTGACGTTCCTCTGTGTAACGAAGATGTGATATACGTTGCCAGCCGTCAGGAACGTAACGAAAAGAAAACCGTAACCATTAATGGTGAGGTAGCCTATCCTGGTGTTTACCGCTACGCAGAGAATGAGACTCTTGAAGACCTGATTATCCAAGCTGGTGGTCCTACTGAGGCTGCATCGTTGGCAAAAGTCGATGTGGCACGCCGTATTACCAACCCCAACTCTGTAGAAGCAGGTGACCATATAGCTGAGAACTTCAGCTTTAAACTCAACCCCGACTTCACGATTTCTGAACAACCCGACTTTACACTGCAACCATTCGATGAAGTTTATGTACGTCGTTCTCCCGACTATAACGAACAACAGAATGTCACCATCGAAGGCGAGGTACAGTTTGAAGGCAACTACGCATTGTCAAGCAAGGGACAGCGACTGAGCGAAGTCATCAAGATGGCAGGCGGACTGACCAATCAGGCTTATGCAGAGGGCACCAAGCTATTGCGCCAGATGACCGCTGAAGAGCGCGACATGATGGAAACTATGCTACGCACCGCCCAACGCAACTCGGGTAACGACTCCATCGACGTAAAGAAATTGATGACAAATACCACCTACCCCGTAGGTATTGAGTTGGATAAAGCTCTGAAGAACCCAGGAACCGATGACGACCCCATCCTTCGCCAAGGCGACCGTATCGTAGTGCCCCGCTATGACGGCACAGTGAAGATTAACGGCGAAGTGTTATTCCCCAACACCGTATATTTCAAGGAAGGCAAGAGTACCGACTACTATATCAACTTAGCCGGTGGAACAACATCAACAGCCAAGAAATCGATGACCGTCATCATCTACATGAATGGTATGGTGGCACGTGCAGACCGTAAACACAAGCCACGTCCAGGTTGTCAGATTGTGGTGCCCACCAAGTCACGCCGCAAGGGCATGTCACTGCCGGAAATCCTGAGTATCGGCTCTAGCACCGCCTCTATCGCAACAATGATTGCTACGATTGCAAACCTGACAAAGTAAGAAAGAGTTATGGAAGAAAAGAAAGTAAAGGTGATAAACCTGTACGAAATTACCAAACGGCTATGGGCCAACAAAAAGCTATACGTCAAGGTACTACCGATAGTATTCGTACTATCTTGCATCTACATCTTCAGCCTGCCTAGATATTACAAGTCGGACGTAAAACTTGCGCCAGAAATGGGAGGTCCCACCATGAGCGGGACATTAGGTTCTATTGCGTCATCCTTTGGTTTAGATCTGACAGATATGCAGTCCTCAGATGCCATTACTCCCCTGCTCTACCCTGACCTGATGGAAGATAACGGCTTCGTGACGGGTCTTTTCAACGTGCAAGTAAAAGACAAAAAAGGTCAACTGACCACAACCTATCACGACTACTTAAAGAATCATCATCAAGGTCCTTGGTGGTCGAGAGCCATGAATTGGGTGGAAAATCTTTTCAAGAAAGATGAGGTTTCTAAAACGAAGGAGGATATCGACCCCTACAATTTGACTAAATCAGAAAACAACATTGCAGGCATGATTCGAAACGATGTCAGTGTGAGTGTCAACAAGAAAACTGGCGTCATTTCCATTGAAGTGGAAGCTCAAGATCCCTTGATTTGCAAAATCGTGGCAGACTCTGTTACTGAGCATCTGCAGAATTTTATTACAGACTATCGTACCAGTAAGGCCAGAACAGACTTCGAATATTATTCTGGTTTGGCTCAAGATGCAAAGCAAGAGTATGAGACCGTTCGACGCAAGTACGGCCGTTTGTCGGATGCGAACATGAATGTAAGCATGAAGAGTGTAGAATTGATGTTGGAAAGCTACGAGAACGACATGCAGTTGAAATTCAATGCCTATACAGCTATCAACACTCAGCTACAAGCCGCCAAGGCCAAGGTACAGGAGAACACCCCCGCTTTCACGATATTGAAAGGCGCTTCCGTACCCATCAGACCTGCAGGTCCAAAGCGAATGATATTCGTAGCCATTATGCTGTTCTTAGCAGGCATTGTAACCTCTCTTTACATCATTAGAGATCTTATATTCAAGGAATAGGCAGAAGGACGGATATTCACATCTCAGATAAGTTTCAAACATGCTAACGGTCGTTGCTGTCATTATTCTTTTCTGCTTTGCAGCATTACTTCCATTTATTGAAAAATATATGGGAAATCTTAAGCTTCCCATATATTTATCATTGGCATTTGCCATGATTCTTGTTGCAGGGTTCAGAGAAGTTGGCTCAGACCCTGACTCTGACAATTATGAATATTCCTACCACAATTATTACTCCCAGAATAGTGAAGACACCAAGGAGCCTACTTTTGTTTGGATGTCAGCAGCCCTGAACCAAGTGACATCAGACGTCCATGCTCTATTTTTAGCCTATGCCCTAATAGCAATAGTACTTCACTTTATTGCGTTCAGGCAATTGTCAGAATACTGGTTCCTACCCGTATTGGTCTATCTGAGTTTTTTCTACGAGATGCATGAGATGATTCAAATTAGAACAGGTGTTCTTTCTGGATTATTTATGCTTGCCATAAAACCAATGGCCGAAAGACGATGGTTTTTTGCTCTATTATTAATTCTGGCTGGAAGTCTGTTTCATGTTTCAGGCTTAGCATTATTACCCTTGTTGTTTCTTTCCAACAAGCCCATGAGTACCATGCAAAAATGGATATGGGGTGCCGTTATTCCTATTGGATATGTCATCTATTTCATGGGGCTTGCCATACAAATGTATCTGGATATTCCATTTATAGGCGAGAAGCTGATGAACTACCAGCAAGATGAAGAGAAAGGTATCAATATTGTATCTGTCTATGCCTTTAATTATATCCAATTGTTTGCTATATTCTCTTTCTATTACATGCTATATTTCTACGACACACTTGCCGAGAAAAGCAAATATTTTCCTCTGCTGATGAAGATTTTTGCCATTGGAACGGCATCATATGCAGCTCTCGCCTTTTTGCCAGTTCTTGGTGACCGTATCGGATACCAATTGAAAATGGTCAATATTATCCTCTATGCCGCTCTTTGCTACACTATACGCCCCAAATGGGCAGGATATGCTATCGTCTTCATTATTTGCTGCGTCCATTTCTTCTATGTTATGAATTATACGTTCTTCTGGAAATGAACATAACAAGCGACCTGACAAAAGATAACAATAAAGCAAAAAGCATCGCCTCAAACACGATACTGCTTTTTCTGCGCATGTTTATCCTGACACTCGTCAACCTCTATGCCGTACGACTGGTGTTGAAAGGACTGGGTACTGAGGACTACGGTATCTTCACCACCATTGCAGGCGTCGTAACCACAGCTGCGGTATTCAACAGTGTTTTGGCCTTAGCCATCCAGAGGTTTTTCTCGTATGCCCAGGGACTGCATGATGACGGCAAGCTGAAAGCTATCTACTCGTGCAGCATCAATATCATCCTGATACTGGTCATTGCTCTCTTCTTTATCTTAGAGAGCGTTGGACTGTGGGTTGTACACACCCAACTCATCATCCCAGTGGAGCGTATGGATGCCGCACTTATCATCTATCAGCTATCCATCGCCATGCTGGTATGTTCATTCCTGCAGATTCCTTTCATGTCAGCTGTTTTTGCTCACGAGGACATGGGTGTCTATACGATTATTTCCACCATTGAATGTCTGCTAAAGTTGGTGGCTGCTATCGTCATCGGCTATGCACTCATCGACCACCTTCAGCTCTACGTCTTTGGACTATTTTGTACAGCCATCATTGTCCTAATACTCTATATTGTTACAGCCCGCCGTCGTTATCAGGAATGCCATTATACTAGAGTACATGACCATAAACTATATCAGCAACTGCTCTCATTCTCAGGTTGGTCACTATTTGGCTCCTTGGCCAATACAGGACTCATTCAAGGGAACACGCTACTGCTCAACGTTTTCTTTGGGCCAGTCATTACAGCCGCCTTCGGTATATCCATGCAGATATACAACGCTTTTGCTGCCCTCTGCAATAGTATTGTCCTGGCTTTCCGTCCACCAATGATTAAGGCCTATGCAGAAAAACGCATAGATTATCTCAATCAACTTTTCTATGCAAGCAACAAGTTTCTGGTATTTATACTCATCGCCATCTCTGTTCCACTTATTGCACTGATGGACACCATACTGAACTTATGGTTGGACGAGGTCACACCCGACACCATCACATTCGCCCGTCTCACCATTGTATATATCTGTGTTATCTCCATGCACAACCCTATCACCATTATTGTACAAGCAACAGGAAAAATCAGAAATTACCACCTCTTCGTAGAGTCCTTTACTCTGCTATGCCTGCCAGTATCATGGTTCATGTTTTACATGGGATTCTCTCAATCTTTTGTATTCGTTTCAATGATAGGCACTTGTGCTTGTGCCCATCTTATTAGAATCACTATTTTGAAACAGCAGATTACCGAATTTTCCGTCGTGCGATATTTCAAGTCCGTCATCCTGCCTGCTTTCATTGTATGCTTGCTGACAACAGGCACTGCATACTTTGTTATGGCCAACACCAACAAAGGATTCATCCAGATACTTCTTTTGGGCTTCATTCCATTCTCCACAACACTTTTTTCTGCTATGATTGTCGGATTCGACAGTCACGAACGAGAGTTTTTACTCACAATGGTAAAGAAAAGTATCTTACACAAAATATCATCATCTTCAAATACGCCTCAAACTTAAAGTAACAAGAAAAGGGGCACGAAACCGTGAGAGACGGTACAGACATTTTCCCTGTTTTCCTTTGATATTTGAGAGAAAAGTGGTATCTTTGCAAACAAATTCAGTAACGTGATGACAAGAACAAATGAGACTGATTATTAACGCCGACGACTGTGGATACAGTAAGACAAACAATAGTCATATCAAACAGGCTATAGAGAAGGGGAAGATAACAAGTACCACTATCATGGCCAATATGCCTGAGGTTGAAGATGCTATACGCCTCTATGAGACATACCATAACGACATTTCCTTTGGCATTCACCTCAACCTAACTGAGGGTGAGCCTCTTGTCAATAGCCAGACACTTGTAGACTTCGGCTATTACGCCGTCAACAACGGAAGATCATGTTTCAATTTCGACAACGCAGAACAATTCAGATACAAACGGCTACCAAAGGCTATCAAAGATGCCATATATAGGGAATTGGCTGCGCAAATCACCAAACTCAAAGACATGGGTATTGAATTGTCGCATATCGATAGCCATCAGCATATCCACACATGTGCCAGTTTGATGGGAGTAATTGCCCAATTATCAAAAGATTTCAATCTGCCCAAAGTTAGACGTATCAAAAATTATGTCTCTCCTCACTCTATGAGCTTTTGGGGGCGTCAGGCATGGTATATACTTTCCAAGACGCATAATCGCCATTATATTATGGCTAACTATTTCTCTTCCTTCCAAGATTATTTTAACAATCCAGCCCTTCTTTCTTTGAAAGACAAGGACTCGTTGGAACTCATGGTTCACCCCGGACACTATCAAGAGGCGTATCAGGAAGAAGAACAAATGATGCTGGATACGAACTATCCAAGTAATATACATTTAATAAATTATAAGGAGCTATAAGATGTTTGACACAACCTTTGCTACAAGTTCTATCACCATAGAACAGCCGCAAGTCTCAAAAGCACCTGTCAAATATAAAAAGCGGGAACTATTGATTTGGGAAGAGCACTGCTTAGAGTGCGCCCCTCCCTATTGCTATAATAACTGTCCGTTATTCCAAACACGCGAAGACAAGAAATGCGTCCGAATGCGTTATGGTCTTCAACCGACCAACGAGTTTGCAGGTTCTCTACCGTACAGCATTGACTGCACATTCCGCAAATGGGCAAAAATTGAAGCTACGTATGCAAACAAATGCGGTGGTAACAAACTATATGCCTTTTACGACAACGCCAACCACATACTCTCGAAAGCATTTTTAGCTTTGGCACGATTATTGAAGCCAATCTGGCCAACACTAAAGCCATACGGGGCCTTTGTAGCTTTCAGACGACATCTGGTATGGGGCAGTCATGAAACGCCTGAGCTTTTCTACATAAAATGCCATCTTAAAAACAAGGAGAACATACAACTACTTGTCCAAATTGATGCAGATAAGATATTATATTCCAAGTCATTCTTACTACAAAAAGGAATGAACGAGTTATCTATCCCCCTTAACCATTGTTTAGACGGTATTAGTTCTGCCCGTATATTCTTGGCTCCCCTTAATGAAGAAACAGACACAGAAATCGTTTTTGAATGGCTAGATTTGTTCTGTGGAATCACATCTGACGTTCAAAAAGAGGAACCTGCAAAGAAAGTAAAGGTCGTTGCATGGGATTTAGATAATACACTGTGGGATGGCACATTAGTGAACGACAAGAATGTCAAATTGCGAAAAAATGCCCTCAAAGTCATCAAGGCATTAGATGAAAAAGGTATTCTGAACACAATCTCCAGCAAGAACGATTACGACGATGCTATTGCCAAGTTACGTGAGTTCGGAATTGAAGAATATTTCCTCTCGCCAGCCATCAATTGGGGACAAAAGAGTCAGAATATTCAGAAGATAGCAGAAATATTAAACTTAGGTATTAACTCATTTGCCTTTGTCGACGACAACATACGTGAACGCGCAGAAGTTAAAGAATCGCTACCTATGGTAAGAGTATATAGTGATAATGAAATCGACCAATTATTGTCCTACCCTGAATTTGACGTTCCTATTTCAACTGAATCAAAGAACAGGAGATATTCTTACCAGCAAGAAGTGTCGAGACAGCAATTCAGAGAAGAATTTGCAGACAACTACGACTCATTTCTGAAAAGTTTAGAAATGGAGTTAACTGTAGAAACAGTGGGCGATGAAAACAAAGCAAGATGTTATGAGTTATTATCAAGAAGCAATCAACTCAATTTATCAACAAACCGTTATTCACCAGAAGAATACGAGAAATTGATTAACAATAAAGATACGCTTTGTTATTCATACCGTTGCAATGACAAATTCGGTGATTATGGCATTATTGCATTTACATCTGTCAAACTACATGGTAGCACAGCTGACCTAACGGATTTCGTCATTTCTTGTCGTGTGGCTAAGAAAAGAGTTGAAGAGGCCATTATATGCACTTTGGCACAAATTCTAGCAAAAAAAGATATCCACGCACTCAATGCTCGACTGATACGCACCAAGAAAAATGGTCCATTAGCCAGTGTCTTCGAGGAGCTTCCTTTTAAAATGGAATCTTCGGACAACGACAGCATTCAATACTATCTACAACCATTAGACAAGATTGAACAACCGCAAATTATCAAGATTCACATCAAATAATAGCTGTCATATCAAAAAAAAGTCGTACCTTAGCACGCAAAATAAAGATTAAATAATGAAGAAAGCAAGAGTTATTGCATTTTATCTTCCTCAGTTCCATCCCATCCCTGAGAACGATAAATACTGGGGGAAAGGGTTTACAGAATGGACTAATGTGGCCAAGGCTCGCCCCCTTTTCAAAGGTCATTACCAACCACATATTCCTGCAGACTTAGGTTTCTATGACTTACGTCTGCCGGAGATACGCGAACAACAGGCAGAGTTAGCAAGTGAAGCAGGTATTGAGGGCTTTTGTTATTGGCATTACTGGTTCGGCAACGGAAAACAATTGCTAGAAAGACCTTTCAATGAAGTTGTAGCCTCTGGTAAGCCGGACTTTCCGTTTTGTTTAGCATGGGCTAACCACGATTGGACAACATCCACTTGGAAAAAGGGCATGAAAGACGGTATGATTGCTGAGCAATTGTATTTAGGTAAAGAAGATCATATTCAGCATTTCAACACGCTATTGCCTGCTTTTAAAGACAAACGCTATATCCGGGTTGACGGGAAACTTCTATTCTTAATTTATGACCCGTACCGTTTCGAGCATGTTGAGGAATTTATGGAGACATGGCACAAGTTGGCTAACCTACACGATTTAGGCGACTTCTATTTCGTGGCAATGTGCAACTCTACGAATACTAGGGTGCGCTTGCCAGAAGGTGGCATTGGCGACGGACGCGTCATACCAGACCTGAAGAGCAGTGCAAAGGTATATAATGATTTCCTGTCGTTAGGTTTTGACGGTATTAACTCCATTGGAAAGTCGCGCGCTGAAATGATTGTACAAGGCAAATACAAGCGTGCCCTTCTCTTTAAACTCCACGAAAAATTATCTTTTCTGCCTGTACTTAAATACAACTATCCTGAAGTAGTCAAACACTTTTTCGCTCCAGAGGATTCATGGGAGAATGTGTTTCCGTCCATTTATCCCAATTGGGATAGAACACCAAGGACAGGTGATCAAGATGGCATCTATATCAACGCAACACCCGAGAACTTCCAGCATCATATTGAGCATGCCTTAGAAGTCATCAAGGACAAGCAGCCAGAACACAGCATCCTCTTTCTCCGTTCATGGAATGAATGGGCTGAGGGCAACTATGTGGAACCCGACCTGAAATACGGACATGGATTCCTGGACGCTATTCATAACGCAATTTTGTAATTATGTATCAGGTACCTATACTACTTATCATATTCCGTCGAAAGAACGTAGCCTTACAGAGCCTTGAGCGCATCCGCAAGATTCAGCCTGCCAAACTGTATATTGCCGGCGATGGAGCAAGAAGCCATGTCAAAGGCGAGCAGGAAGCTGTGGAGGAAACACGTAAGGCCGTCCTCGATGCCATCGACTGGCCATGCGACATCCACACGCTGTTTCAAGAGCAGAACTTAGGGTGCAGCAAGGGCGTCTACACAGCCATTAACTGGTTGTTCGAAAACGAAGAGCAAGGCATCATCCTTGAAGACGACTGTATGATGCAGGAGTCGTTCTT
>JAEEGL014579858.1_pt1 | contig 10726 bp, 7 predicted proteins | sample 9134231 | NCBI WGS metagenome assembly JAEEGL01 (sample SAMN16246548, study PRJNA631951) | gut metagenome | biome: gut microbiome; feature: rumen; material: fiber-attached | host: Bos | place: Iran: Karaj | collected 2018-10 | reverse complement strand
CGGTCTTCGCGTTGACGTCGAGCGTCACGTACTCCTCGCCCACGCGCACCACGCGCGCGTTCACCGTGTCGCCTTGGTTGAATCCCTTGCGGAAGCCCTTGAACTGCTGGTCGAGCAGGGCGGCGAAACCCGCCATCGAAGCGTTTTTGTCCATTTTATTTTCTGTCCTTCTTGTGGTTCGGCTCAGGCGTCGTAGGCCGCCGAGGCGGAATGTCCGTTCGCCAGCTTCTCGAGCAGTGCGACCGCGTAGTCCGCATGGTGCTTGCCGCAGTGGAATGACACGGTCAACGAGAGGCCTGCAGCACGATCTCGCGGCTCAGGTTGTTGACCCACTGGTCATACTTCCGGACCGGAATGTTGCTCTGCACCATGCGAATCGAGAATGCCTTGGCTCCAACCGGGACGACATCCACCACAACGAGGTGTTCACGCTGGGAGAGCGTGCAGCGGATCGAACCGTCGGCCTGCGCCTGGGGCAGCCAACGCCGCCTCGTCGCCGCGAGGTTCACCGCGCTCGCGAACGTCCGTCCCTGCGCATACTCGACAGCGATGTTCTCCACAGGCGTGGGAGCTGTTTGCACGGGAGTTGTGGAACATCCCACCATGCCACAGCAGACGGCGGAGATCAGGGTTGCTGAAACGATTTTTGCGATTTTCATTCTTGTGCCTTTCTAAGGGGTTGATGACGCCAATGATTATACCAAATGTTTGCCCGTTACGCTCTTAAAACCTTGCTTCTTTTGCCGTGTGAGAACCGGGAAGCTGCGCGGGGGCATCGTCCACCCGCAAGAGTCTAGCATTCACCATACCATGTCACGGCGTCGCGCGAAAGATCAAGGGTCGAGAGGAATTCGCGGAACGGACCGTTCTTCGCGGTGGGGACGCAGTCGATGCCGGCAAGGGGCAATCCCTCGGCGGCAAGTTCCCGGCGCACGCGGTTGACGGCGAAGTGCTCGAGCGTGCGCCCCATCGCGCGGCAACTCATCACGAAGTCGGAGATGCGCGCCGTGGCGCAGTTGTAAATGATATAGCACACAAGTCCCATCTCGCCGAAGGCGTCGCCGGCGCGGAACGTCCACACGCGATGCGCCGGATCGGAGACGAGCGCCGCCATCTCCTCCGCGGTGCGCCGGATCGTCGTGGCATTGAACTGGTTCGTCTTGCCGGCCATCTGCGCGAGACGCGGCACGTCCTCAGCCGTGGCGCGCGCCGCGCGCACCGTGAGGTGCAACCCTTTCAGATAGTCCTGCACGGTCGGTAGCGTGCGCGCAAAGTTGCGCCGTGCCGCCTCCGCGCGGTACATCTCAGCACGCGCACGGTCTTCCGCCGTCGTGCCGGCGGATGTAAAGAAATACTGTTCGAGCCGACGTAGGAACTGCGCGGGACGCGTCAGGTCCGCCGGGAATGGCGGCACCACCACCTCCGGAAGGTGCGCCTTCATCTGCGCGCGCTCGTGCGGATTGTCGTCCACGAACACGACCGAATCCGTGCCGAGGTTGAGCTCGCGGCAGACCGTCAGAAGATTGCCCGCCTTCGGCGACCAGTTCGCGCGAACGGCGGAGAAATCATCGAGGGTGATCGGCATGTCGGCACGCGCCAACGCCTGCACGAGCGGGGTTTGATCGTGGCAAGCGCCCGTTTCCCCGTTGCGCGGTCGCGCAGCAGCGCGACCCTCCCGTGGCGTGTGGGGGTCGTTTTTTGAAAGGAGCACGAGCAGTACGCCACGCGCTTTCAACGCGAGAAGTCCCTTCTGGAACTCCACGTGGGGCGCCACCTCAGTCGCGCCATCCTCCGAGACGATTCCATCCCAGAGCGTGTTGTCCGCATCAACGGCGAGGATCTTCTTCGGCGCAGAGTCCACCGCAAAGAAGAACTCGTCCTCGATGGCCTTCAGCCCGGCAAGCGAAAACGGCATCGCCGCGAGCGTGCGCATGCGCGCATCCCAGAATCCGGGCGTCTCGGCGGCGAGCATGGCGAGGTCCGGCACCACAACTCGTGAGGGAGGGACGCGCTGCTGCGCGTCCGCGTCCTTGGCATCGTGCACGGGGGCTAGGGCGTCGAGAATTTTGGTGTCGCCCGGAGATACGCCGCCCTCCATCACGAGCAGCACGGCATCGGGGGCAAACGCATGGAGTCCACTCGCGGAATCAAGTACCTCCTGCCGCCAGGTGTCGAAGCCGGACGGCACGTACACGTCATGTCCCGCGCGGCGGAAGTCCTGCGCGAGGAAATCGAGCGTGACATTGCCGAGGAGCGCGATCTTCACAACTCGACCACACCCCTTTCGCAGGTGGGGGAGATTTCCACGGACGCGGCGGCGGCGGAAAGTCCCGCGCCGAAACCGGCGAGGAGAATGCGAGGCGGTCGCGCGGCAGCGCGACCCTCCCCGTCATGCGGTTGCGCGGGAGCGCGACCCTCCCGGGAGGGACGCGCTCCTGCGCGTCCGTACGACGAGGCAAGCGTCAAGGGCACGGAACAGGAACCGGGGTTGGCGTACTGCTCACCACTCGTGAGCAGGCTCTCCGAAAGGCCGAGCGACTTCGCAAGCTGGCGCACCATGTACATGTTGGCCTGGTGCGGCACGAAGAAATCCGGCATGCCCGTTTCGGCAAGAAAACCACGCAAAAACTCCGTCACCGGTCCCGCAACGAAGCGGAACACGCCGAAGCCGTCCATGCGGATCTTGCCGTCCGCGCCGCAACGCAGCACGTCCGCGCCCGCGCCGTCAGTCAGGAACGCGAAGCGTGCGGAACCGCCCGTCGCCGAGACGCGCGTGGCTGTGGCGGCATCGCCCATCACGGCGAGCGTATTTGGGTCAGACACGTCCACATGCGCGCTTTGCACGTCGCCGTCCACGAGCAGCACCTGCTTCCCCGTGGCTGCGGCAAGCTGCCCGGCCGCAAGGAGTCCATACGGGTAACCGCTGCAGGCGAGACCGAGGTCGAAAGCGGCGATTTCCTTCGGCAGGTCGAGCGCATGCTGGAGGCGTATCGCGAGCGCCGGAAATGCCGACGGGTGCTTTTGCGGATAAAGCCGAGGAAGCGGCAAAAGAAGCGCCTTCAAACAATATTGAAACTCCCGCTTTTTATACGGCTGCTCAACAGGAACGAAAAGTTAGCGTTTTTTCCGAAGGAAACCGTTTCGGATTAAAAGATAAAGAGGGAAATATTATTGCCCCTGCTATTTACCAAAAAATTATCATGACAGGACAATCAGGCTGGATTATTCAAAAAAGAAACAAGTACGGATTAATGAATTCCGAAGGCGAGTATTTAATAGAACCGAAATACAGATTTGCAGACAGAATTTTCGGAAGATATATAAAACTTGGCAGCGAACATGATTTCGGAATATATAACGAATTCGGAGAAGCTATAATTCCCCCGAAATATGATTCTATTAATCTTTTATACGGAAAAATGTTTTTAACTTATAAAAATTACAGATATGGAGTTTCCGATTTTAAAGGAAATGTTCTTATTCCGAATATTTGTGATGATATTTACATGCCCGCAAAAGATACAATGAAAATTAAATTTTTAGGTGAATGGTATGAATTAACGGAGGTAGATGCAGATAAACTTGCCATGCCGGAAATTTATACTAAAGAAAAGAATTATGACAGTAAAATACAAGAAATCTTTGCCGATACGGGTACTATTTCCGAATATTCCGTTTTAACCTTTTCCGATTATCTGATAAAAGTTCTTGCTTCAATATCACCGGCACATGAAGAAACAATAGATGATTTAATACTTGCACATGGAGTTGATACCGTAGGTATTTTAAAAAAATTCACTTGGATTCCCAAATATCCCGTAACATTTGCGAAAAAATATTATGCACATTTATGTAACCCGTTTAACGGCCCGTTATCCGACAAAAGAAACAAATTGAAAAAGAGGTAATAATATGAAGTCTTTCGGAAAAATATTAATATCTCTCGGAATTGCTGCAGGTATAACCTTTGGCGGCAGTGCATTTATATATTTAAAAGCATTACCCTCTGCCGTTTCTAATCAAAAAGTAATTCAATTTGTTCAAAATAAAGCCAAACAGTACACTAATGCGGATTTAATTATAAAAAATCCGATATTGCATACGGAATTATCACCGAACATTAAGTTCAGCGTTGAACAGATATATTTAAGCAAGGATGAAAAACCGCTTTTAGACTTGAAAAAGTTTAATTCGGAATTTTCTTTAAAAGAAATTTTTTCTAAAAAATTAATAATCAAAAAGTTGGTCGCTTCAAGTATATATGCGGATGTAAACGAATTACAGCAATTATTTCCTGCGGATAACGACAAAAAAGAGCAGAAAAACGATTGGAATATAGATGTTTATGATGCTCTGTTTGGCTTAAAAGAATGTGAAATATTATATTTATACAATCCTGAAATCAAAGTTCATTTAAAAGGAGAGCATATAGGGGTAAATAATGCGGAAAAAATTAAAAGGAATGTATATTTTCAGTTTATTGCGGATATTACAAGAAAAGATAAACACGCAACACTAAAGCTTAATGATAACGGCAGAGTATTTTTTAAAGATAAATTATTCCATATAGAAGATTGCCCTTTAAGCATAAATAAATCAAATATTTTTATTAATCTCACTGCCGATAAAAAAAATAATTATGATATAGATTTGTTTTCAAAAAACTTTAATTTAAACGATATTTTAGACTTTTTAAATACTCAAATTATTGAGAATAATGTTCAGGATTCTTTGGTTTATTTTTCGGATATAAAAGGAAATTTGGATTTTAAGCTTAATATTAAAAATGATGATATTAACGGTAATTTTAAAGTAAACAAACTTAATTTTAAGGTTAAAGATGTAGATAATATACCGATAACTTTCACTCAAGGTAATGTATTATTAACCTCAAACGAAGTAAAGCTAAAAGAATTTGAAGGTTATTATGACGGTAATATAAAAAATAAGATTGATTTTGAAGGCATTGTAAAAGACTATCTCAATTCAATAGATACGGATATCACGGGTAATGCCATTGTAAGAAATGATTTCTTTAAAAAACATCTTTCCCGTATGACGGGAACAAACCTTGAAATTAAAGGCGAAGCACCTACGAGAATTATATTTAAATCCAAAAACAATATTATGGATTTTATTTGGCTTTTTATGCTTAAACCCGGAGAAAATATCAAAGTTGCAAATGATTATCTGCCTTTTGAAAATTCTTTAAGGCTTATGAAATCCGAAATGCACATGGAAAATATGGTTTTGGATATTAATTCACTTGATTATCATATGATTCCTTCAGAAAAATTGAAAGATTTGGCTGAGAGACGCAAAGAAAGACAAAGAACAGGCAAAAAACCGCAACCTATTTTCAGGCTCAACAGCAGTATTGATATTGCAAAAAATAACTATATAAAGTATGTTGGATTTGAAATTCCCCAACCGCTGCCAAGTGAATTATTAAATGCCGTTTTACATCAAGAAATATTTAAAAGAGGAAAAATTTCAGGTAATTTATTTATTGATAACAGAGGCAGCTTCCCCGTCCTGAACGGTTCAATGACAATGGATAAAGTCCTTATCCCTTCACATATGGCATTTATAAAAGAAGCTGTACTTGATGCAAAAAATGACTTAATTCACCTTAATGCTAACGGCGGCTACAGAAGGGCAAATTTCGGATTTAACGGAAATATTTTAAATAAATTAGTCTTTCCGATAATAATAAAAGACGTAAATCTTTCGCTTGAACATCTTGATTTACTTAAAATGCTTGAATTATTTAATGATCAAAGCAAAGCCGATAATGTTATTACAACGGATGAAGGTATTTTAAATGTTGATAGTTCCGCCAATGAATTTGACATCCGCAATATTATAATAGAAAAAGGCAATTTTCATTTGGATAAAGGAGAATACAAAGAAATTAAATTTGCCAATCTTGATGCAGATTTAACGTTGGATAAAAACGGAGTAATTAATGTTAAATCCAACAGATTTGATTTTGCGGAAGGAATTTCGTCTTTAAGAGCAAATTTTGATTTAGTTAATAAAAAATATAATGTAAAATTAGGAATTTTAGATACAAACTCCGATATTCTTGCAAATGCTCTTATGGATTTAAAAAGGGAAATAACGGGTAAAGCAAGCGGTTTTCTTGATTTAGCAACAGATGATTCTTTAAAATTAAGCGGAACAATTAAATTTAAGGTTTCCGACGGTACAATAGAAAAAATGGGAATGGTTGAATATGTAATGAAATGTGCTTCCATACTCAGAAATACATTATCTATGATAAGCCCTGCAATAATAGCAGATATAGTAAATGTTCCCGAAGGTCATTTTGACAAAATAACGGGAACTATAAACTTAAGAAATAACATTGCGACAGGCATAAGAATAAAAACCTTCTCACCACAATTAAGCACATATATTGCAGGAAGATATAATATAGACAACGGTGATACTTCGCTTAGAATTTATACAAAATTTTCAAATACAAATAAAGGATTTTCAGGATTTATAAGAAAATTATCTTTAAATACTCTTGCAAACAGAATATCTATGAACAGCAGGAATGATGCTAATTATTATGCGGTTGAATTAGCGGAATTACCGGATATAGATGCTGATGAAAAAGACTGCCAGATTTTCTTTACAAAAGTTGAAGGTGATGTTGCAAATAATAACTATATTTCATCCCTAAAAAAAATTAAATAATATAATTATTAAAAATATTTGATAAATTTATACTATAACGTGGTATTATATTTCATGTTCGGTAGTTATTTAGGAGGGTTAGTATGTCTAAAAATTTGGTAGCATATTTTTCAACAAGCGGTATTACTGAAAAAGTAGCAAAAAATCTTGCTTCGGTTCTAAATTGTGATACTTACGAAATAAAACCTGCTGTTAAATATACAAGTGCTGACTTAAATTGGCTGGACAGCAACTCAAGAAGCTCTGTAGAAATGAGAGATTTAAAATCTCGTCCCGAAATTGTTGCAGATGATTTTTCCGTTAAAGACTATGATACCATTTTTTTGGGCTTCCCTATATGGTGGTATATTGCACCAACAATTATTAATACCTTCCTTGAAAAACATGATTTCTCAAATAAAAAAATTATTCTTTTCGCAACTTCCGGCGGAAGCGAATTTGGCGGAGCTATTGAAAACTTAAAAAAGAGCGTTTCCGATTCAACCCAAATTATTGAAGGAAGAATTTTAAATCATAATCCGAGCATAAATGAAATAAAAGAATGGGTAGAAGCTTTATACGTATAATTTATTTTAAAAGCTTATCCACAATACCTTTTAAAGCAATTTTCACATGTGCATAATTCAAACCGCCTTGCATATATACGGCATAAGGGGGACGTACAGGCCCGTCTGCAGAAAGCTCAATGGTTGAACCTTCTATAAATGAACCGCCTGCCATAATAAGTTTATCATCATACCCCGGTACCTCATCAGGAACGGGTGTTAAGTATGATTCTACGGGAGAAAACATTTGCAAAGTTTTACAAAATTCAAGCAAGGGTTCTGCTGCGCCAAATTTTATGGTTTGAATTAAATCTGTTCTTACTTCATGCGGTTTAGGTGTAGAAATAAAGCCCATATCTTCAAAAACCTGAGATGCAAGAACAGCACCTTTTACGGCTTCGGATACGATAGATGGTGCCATAAACAGACCTTGATATATAAGCCTTAATTGGTTCAGCATAGCACCGCCTTCCGCACCAATACCGGGAGCAGTAAGTCTGTATGCAGCTTGGTCAACATATTCTTCTTTTCCCGCAACATATCCGCCTGCTTCTACAATTCCTCCGCCGGGATTTTTTATTAAAGAGCCTGCAATTAAATCAGCACCAACCTCTAAAGGTTCAAGTTTTTCAACAAATTCTCCATAACAATTATCCACAAAACAAATACAATTAGGATTTTTGCTTTTAACAATTTCAATAATTTTAGCTATAGTTTCAATATTCAAAGATTTTCTTAGAGAATATCCTCTTGAACGCTGAATTAAAATCATATTTGTTGACTTATCCACGGTATTTTTTATAGCGTCTAAATCAACGTCCATTCCGTTAATCAGGGGAACTTCTTCATAAATAACTCCATGCCCTATTAATGAAGCCCGTTTATCACCTCTTGTTCCGATAACTTCTTCCATAGTATCATAAGGCGCGCCTGCAACGGATACAAGCTTTTCACCATGTCTTAAGTTACCGAATAAGCAGCAGGCAAGGGTATGTGTTCCAGATACAAAATGTATTCTTGCTATTGCTTTTTCAGCTTTAAATACATCGGCAAAAACTTTATCAAGAGCTTCTCTGCCCATGTCATCATGCCCGTATCCCGATACGGTTGCAAAGTGTTCAAGACCGATTTTATTATTATAAAATGCCTTTAAAACCTTTTCCTGATTATATTCTTTTATTTCATCTATGCGTTCAAAGTATTGTTTAACCTTTAATTCCGCATTATTTACTATGCTATTCTTGTCCATAAGTTAATGAAATCACAAAAAATGTTTATATTCAATAAAACATAAATAATAATCCCCCGTTTGTATATACTAATTTGAAAATTTTTGGGGTAAAATAAAAAAGCACGGTAGGATTTATTATTATGACAGAGCTGAAAGATAAAGACGAACAATACAGTACATTTATGCAATATAAAGAAAAAGAAGGAGAGGACGAAAATAAATTTCTTCTTTCTTTAAGATTAATTTTTGTAGTTTTCTTTGTTGTTGCCATTACCTTTTTTGCAATGTATATAATAACAAATTACAACGATATATCTGCCGTAGTTGAAAGTATTGCCGATAAAAAGCTTGCAGGCGTTAAGGTTAGTGATAAACCCGACCTTACTCCTTCAAAATTTAATTTTAAAATGTTAAGCAGATACCAGAATATTTTACTTCTCGGTGTTGATTCTAACGGACCGGATACAATGCCTTATTCGGGTGTTCGTTCGGATACAATGATTATTATAAATGTAGATATGCACGGCAAAAGCATTAATGCAATTTCAATTCCGAGAGACAGTAAAGTATATTTGGCAGATGACCATGGCGTACAGAAAATTAATGCTGCATACGCTCTTGGCGGTATTGATTTAACAAAGAAAACAATAGAAGAAACTTTTGGTATAAAAATACATAACTATGTAATAGTTAATGCGGAAGGTGTACGTAAATTAATAGATGCCATTGGCGGCGTACCCATTCATATAGACCAAAATATGAAATATGATGACTACAGCGCTAAATTACATATTAATTTTAAAAAGGGTGATTATGTTCTTGACGGAGCTCAAGCAGAAGAATATTTAAGATTCAGAAAAGACTTCTTAGGCGATATAGGCAGAGTCCACCGTCAGCAGAAATTTATTAAGGCTTTGATTGAAAAAGTTAAATCTCCTGAAACAATGAAAAAAATTCCTGAAGCTTTAAAAATAGCAAGCTTATATTCAAGAACCGATTTAACTCTTTATCAAATGTCACAGTATGCTGCTGCTGCAAGAGATATTGACTTAAATAAAGTTGAATTTGTTATGTTACCCGGAGCACCTAATAAAAAAGGTATTATTAGCTATTGGATTTTAGATCCCGATAAAACACAACAAATTATAAACAGATTGATTTACAGACAAAAATCGAAGCTTGCGGATAATGAAATTTCCGTAGGTTTAATGTATCCGCGTTCAAAAGAAATTGAAGCTATGACAATAAGAGAAGAATTAAAAACTCTCGGTTATGAAGTTGATTGTTCCGGTCGTTCTTCTCAAATAACGGAATCTCAAATCATAGGTTATAATACGGAAGTTTCTAATGATATGATTAAAAAAATGAAGAAAAACATTCCCGAAATTTCTCATTTTCAATATATACACAGTCCCGTACGACATCATTGCAACACAAGCGACGTTGTTATTACATTAAAAAATGATGAAGAGTAGTTTTAATTAAAGGAAGATGAAAAATGGATATATTGAAAATAGCAATCCCGAATAAAGGAAGATTATCGGAAAAAATATATGATTTATTAAATTGTGCAGGCTTGGTGTTTCCTTCAAAGGATGAAAGAACCCTGCAGGTTACAACAAAAGACGGTAAATATTCCATTATTTTTGTAAGAACACAGGATATACCTATGTTTGTGGAAAACGGAATTGCAGATATCGGCTTTACAGGCTTTGATATTTTGACCGAATTAAAATCAAATGTTGATAAAATTATGGATTTGGATTTCGGCTATTGCGAAATGGTTGTTGCAGTTAAAGAAGAAGATGAATATAAAACCTCGGCAGATTTACCTCAGGATTTAAAAATTGCAACTTCTTTTCCGAATATTGCAAAAGAATACTTTGAAAAATTAGGTAAAAACCCAAAAATCATTGAAGTATCGGGAGCAACGGAAATAACTCCGAGATTAGGACTTTCTGATGTTGTTGTAGATATAACTTCATCTGGTTCTACCTTAAAATCAAATAAATTAAGAATAATAGACAAAATATTAAAATCCTCTGCAATTGTTATTGCAAATAAAAATTTATCCGAAGAAAAGAAAGATAAAACTCAAGTAGTTTTAAGAGCATTAAAATCCGTAATGGATGCAAGAGAAAAGAAATATTTAATGGCTCATGTACCTAAAACAGCACTTGAGGAAATAAAAACATTTTTACCGGGGTTATCATCTCCTACAATAATGACATTAGCAGGTGAT
>JAEEGL014413452.1_pt1 | contig 10726 bp, 15 predicted proteins | sample 9134231 | NCBI WGS metagenome assembly JAEEGL01 (sample SAMN16246548, study PRJNA631951) | gut metagenome | biome: gut microbiome; feature: rumen; material: fiber-attached | host: Bos | place: Iran: Karaj | collected 2018-10 | reverse complement strand
AGAACGTAAGAAATATGGTCTTAAGAAAGCAAGACGTGCTCCACAATTTAGTAAGAGATAGAAGACTATTAATATGTATAAGAAAGTCCGTTTACGGGCTTTTTTTGTGTCTATTTATTGAAATATAGTAATCATTAGTTTATAATAATGATTAGTTCAAGGAGAGTTTATAATGCCAAATGTATTTTTTGATAGAATAATTGATTTTAAACAATATGATATTAATTTAGAAGATAATATTTTTAGTCAAATAATTGAAACAAGAAAGAAAAAGTATGATGCTAAAAGATTCTTTTTAAGATATATTTCAAGTGAAGAGTTAGCTAAATATGATTTAAATAATATTGATTCTCTTAATGAATTTAGAGATATTAGATGTTCATGTTTAAGTCCTGTAAAAGGTATGGCAGGTTGTAATTTAATGCCAGAATTTTTAGAAAAAGGGATAAGAGACTCCGGTATAGCAATTAGTGATCCTAACCAACAAATAGAAGGTCAATTTGATATTATGGATGGTAAAATGTATTATAGTCCAATTTTTCCATACTTTTATGAAGAAAGAGATATAAATAAATTTGCTAGTGAGTATTATTTAACTACTATCCCTTTTGATCAATTAGTATTAAATCAAATAAAATTTGTTAAAGAATTCTATGTCCATGTTAGAAATCCAAAAACATTTAAAGAAATTTATCAATATGGTGATTATGTTTTTGAAGAAATAAGTAAAAATCAAATGATTGATTATGTAAAAGATCCAGAACAAGGTCAAAAAGTTTTAAAAAAATATATAGATAGCTTAAAATAATTGAGGTATTAAGATGAAAATAATACATAGTGATGAAGCAATATATGGTGAAAATAGTGATAGATGTAAAACTATTGAATATTCATTTGGTGATAAAGATATAGATTTAGGTTTAGCAACTATAACAGGAAGATATCCTGAAGTAGGTTATTGTGTTAATATAGTAAGTAAAGAATTAATATATGTTCTTGAAGGAAATGGAGAATTATGTTTCGAAGATGAAACAATAAATTTTAAGGCAGGAGATGCAATATTAATAGAAAATAATAAAAAATATTATTGGAATACAGAATATTGTAAAGTATCTATGTCTTGTACTCCTGCATGGGATCCTAATCAACATAAGATTGTTTAAAAAGTAAGGGGAAATGTTTAGTGAAAATCGTTGTTGGTGGTAGCTATCATAATCCAAATTGGAATGAAGTAAAAAAGGTTATTGAATTATTTGAAAAAGCTGGCCATGAAGTTATTGCACCAGGTAGTGAATGGGAACCAATAAATATAGAAGATAGTTATGTTAGATTTAAAGGTGAAGAAGAAACATCAATTCAAGAATTACAAACTGAATTTTATCGTAAAATACTAGAAGATGCAGATGCGTTTGTTATAGTTAATAAAGATGGTTATTTAGGAAGTACAGCTACTAATGAAGTATTATATGCATCAGTTATTAATTTAACTAATACAAGACGTTATCCAATATATTTTACTGAAACTCCAACTATAGTTAAAGTATTTGATGATATTCCAGAACATATTTCAATTTTTGGATTAAAAACAAGATTTATAGGACCAGATGAGTTACGAGAAAAACTATTAAATTATGGTCTTGATATAACTCAAGAGGAGTATGATGAATTATGTCCATTTCATTGTAAACTTTTTGAATTAATGAATAATTATCCGGGAATGTATGTTATTGGGATAGATAACTTATTAGAAAAAAAAGATAATAAAGTAAAACATAAATGTCAAGAATAAAATTAAATGTATAAAGTCTAATTATTTAGGCTTTTTTATGTGTTATAATTAAAAAGGTGATGGAAATGGAAGAATATTTAGATTTTGCAAAAGAAATTGCTTATGAAGCAGGAAAAATAATGAAAAAGTATTTTGTTGAAGATAATGGAGCTAGTTATAAATTTGATCAAACAATAGTAACTAAAGCCGATACTGAAATAAATCATTTATTAATTGAAAAAGTTAAAGAAAAATATCCAAGTCATTCTGTTGATGGAGAAGAAGAACAATTTGGTAAAAGTGATTATGTATGGGTATGTGATCCAGTTGATGGTACAGCAATGTATGCAAGACATGTACCAGTAGCAGTATTTTCTCTTGCATTAGTAATTAACGGTATATCAACAGTTGGTGTTGTATATGATGTATTTACTGATAATTTATATTCAGCTATTAAAGGTAAAGGTGCATATAAAAATGATACTAAAATAACTGTTAATAGCCTTACTTTAGAAGATAGAAAGAGTGTATCAAACTATGATATGTGGCCTGAATCTGATTATAATTTATATGATTCATTAAAAGAATTAGGAAAAACGACATATCTTGTTAGCATTGGTAGTGTTATAAGAGCTTGTATGTGTGTAGCCAGTGGTGATTTTACTTCTGCAATATTCCCAGGTACTAAACATAAAAATTGTGATGTAGCAGCAGTAAAAGTTATTGTTGAAGAAGCAGGTGGTAAAGTAACTAATTTATTTGGTGAAGATCAAAGATATGATAGTGATATTACTGGTGCAGTTGTTAGTAATTCATTAGTGCATAATGAAATAGTTGAAGTGTTAACTAGAAATTTAAAATAGGTGTTATTATGAATTATAGTTATATAATGGGGATAAATAATATAGATATATTAAAAGAAAAAGGTTTTCAAATAACTGAATTTACTGATAATGAATATGGGGTTATTTTTAATGATGAAGAAATACCTTTTTATGAGGATTTTATTTGTAATAATTTAGAAAATGGTTTTTGGAATGAATATCTAGGAAAAGATAAAATATTTATATTTAAGTTTCTTGATGGTACTATTAAAAGATTTGTTTTAGATAAAGATAATGAAGGTACTATTTTAGAATTATGTAGAAAGTTTGCTAATAATAATTTTGAAAGTATTGATAAAATGTTAAGAGGTAATGATTATTATAGAGAAATGTATTACAGGGAGTAGTTATGGAATTAATTGAAATTGTTGACGAAAATGGTAATTTTACTGGTGAAGTTATAGATAAAGAAGAAGCACATAAAAGAAATCTATTACATAATGAAGTAGCAGCATTTATTATTAACGATAAGAAGCAAGTTTTATTACAAAAGCGAAGTGCGAATAAAAGATTTGATCCTAATAAATGGGGTTTATGTGCAGGTCATGTAGATGCATGTGAAAAATTAGATGATGCCATGATTCGTGAAATAAAAGAAGAAATTGGTTTAGATGTTTCTAAGAAAGACTTACATCCATATAAAGAAAGAACAATTTCAATTAGAGATAAGAACTCCCATATTATGTATTATTACTATGTTAAAACTAATAAAAAAGAAGATGAATTTATTATTCAAGAAGATGAATTAAGTGAAGTAAAATGGTTTGATATCGATAAAGTTCTTGAAATGATTGATAATAAAGATAACATAGTGTTTTCTGAAAAAAGAAAAGTATTATTTGAAGGATTAAGAGATATAGAATAATAGAAGGTGAAATAATGATTAATAAAAGAGTATTAGGAGTATATAATGGATAAAAAGAAGAATATAATAATTATTGCAATAGCTTCAGTAATAATATTATTTATTACTATTACTAGTTGTTATCATGATAAAAGAATTAGTCATATTGAAAAGTATATTGAAACTAAAATTGGTAAATGTGAACTTGTAAGAGAAATTAATACACATGGTGGTTTTTTAGGTGATGGTGATTATTTTGTAGAACTTAATTGTTCTAAATTAGATGATACAGAAATTAAAATTAATTGGAAGAAATTACCTGTTTCTGAAGAATTACAAAAGCCTCTTGAATTGAAACAATGTAGAGGTGATGGTTGTAAAGATATATATGAAAGATATAATATTCCAAATATAGAAAATGGATACTATTACTTTTATGATCGTCATAGTGATACAACTAATTATCGAAATGAAGAATTAATTAATGAAAGAAGTTCATATAATTTTAGTGTTGGATTATATGATATTGATCATAAAACTTTATATTTCTATGAATTAGATACATAGGTGAATATGAGTAATGAAAATAAAAAGACTGTAAAAGCTTATCAAAAGAAAGCTAAGCAATATTTAATTAATAATAGTATAATTGATCCTATTGATATAAAAAAAGAGACTAGTAAAACTCATCGTTTTATTAAAAATAGTCTTAGTTATTTACCATATGGTAGTAAAGTATTAGAAATAGGTGCAGGAAATGGAGATAATTCATTATATATAAAGAAATTAGGTTATAATATTACTTCTAGTGATATAGCTGATGATTTTATTAAAGAAATAGAAAAAAGAGGTTTAAAACCAATTAGATTTAATCTCTTGGAAGATGAATTTAAAGAAAAATATGATGGAATATTTTGTTGGAAAGTATTTGTTCATTTTACTGATCAAGATTTGCTTTATTCATTAAATAAAATATATAATTCCCTTAATAAAAATGGAATACTTATCTTTAGTTTAATTAATCGCAGTTGTAAAGAATTAGATTCTGAATGGATTGATTTTCCAGATGAGTATAGTATGGGAGTAGATAGATATTTTAGATATTACTCTAAAAAAGATATAGATAATATAATTAGTAAAACTAACTTTAAAGTACTTGAATTTCATCGTTTTATGGGATTAGCTAAAATAAGATGGTTTATTTATGTATTAAGAAAGGAAGACTAATGAATATTAATAAAGAATTAAAAGAATATATTGAAAATAATGTTTTCCCAGAATATTCTAAAAATGAAGAAGGACATGGTATTAATCATATACAATCTGTTATTAAAAGAAGTTTTGATTTAGTTAACGAAAATAATTTAGATGTTAATCTAGATATGGTTTATGTTATAGCTGCTTATCATGATATAGGTCATCATATTGATTCTAAAACCCATGAGATAATATCAGCTGAAATAATGTCTAAAGATGATAATTTATCAAAGTTTTTTAATAAAGATGAATTAAAGACTATTAAAGAAGCTATTGAAGATCATCGTGCATCATTAAAAAATGATCCTAGAAGTATATATGGTAAAATAGTTTCTTCAGCAGATCGTAATAATACTGTTTCTGATTGTCTTAGAAGAACATATACATATGGTAAAAAGTTAAATCCTAAGGCAACAGATGATGAATTATATTTACGAGCTTATGATGTATTACTTAATAAATTTGGTGAAAATGGTTATGCAAAGTATTTCTTTAAAGATCAAGTTTATGAAAACTTCTTAAATGAAATAAGAGAATTATTAAAAGATAAAGATAGATTTATTAAGACTCAAAAAGAGTATATTGATAAATTAAAAGATGAAGGCAAATTATAGTTATATTTGCTTTTTTTGTTGTTTTGTGTTATAATATACGAGATTTTTAAGGGGGAATAAAAATGAAGATAAATATTAATTGGGATACAGTAAGAAAATATGCTGGAAGAGTATTCGTTATAGCAGGTGTATCTGCTTTAATTTATGTATCATCAGTTGCACTTACTTATTATTTTAACCACAAAGAACATCCCAAGGTTATTCAAATGCCTATTGAAAATAGTGAAGATACTCTTATACATAAGGGAGTATGTTATAAAAAAACAAATGATGATTATTCATTAACAGTAATTAATGATCATGTTTATGAGGTTATGAAATATTATCTTAAATGTGAGCCTAATACATTACCAGAATATGATGATGGTAATGTATATAAAATAATTGATGGACAAGTATATCGTTTAGTAGTTGTTTTACATGAACCAGAAATTGTTGATTATTTTGATGTTGATACAAAAGAAAGTATGTCAGTATAGGTGTATTTATGAAAAAAGATAATATATTAAAACTAGGTCAAGAAGTATTAATCTTTAATAGTAAAGATAATAATCCATTATCTGACTATATTAAAGGAACAGTAGTTAACTATGAAGATAGTAAAAATGGAATACTTAAAGTATTAGGTTCTGATGGTAAAGAATATATGGGTTATTATTCAATAACACCTATTATGTGTACTTATTTTATTACTAGTAAAGATTATATAAATTATTTAAAAAGTTTATCTAGAGATGATGTAACTAGTAGAATAGAATTTATTAAACAAGAAGAAAAAAGAGCAAGAGAAGCTAAAAAGCAAGTTAAAACAAAACTATGTTCTATAAGTGATCATGATCCAGGTGAATGGAAAGAAGTATATTATACTGGAAGTGATTCACATATTCATTCTAAATGGACTACTAGATGTAAGCGTTGTGGTGAAATTATTACAAGAGATGCTAAACCACTTGAAGTTTTATATAAAGAAATAGAAGAAATGTCTAGTGGTATGAAAAAATAATATTAAGACTCTAAGAGTCTTTTTATGTTATAATACAAAAAGAGGAGATATTATGAGAATAGCTATTTTTTCAGATATTCATGGCAATCAAGAAGTATTAAAGGCAATATTAAATGATATAAAAAAAGAAAATATTGATGAAATTATTTGCCTTGGTGATGTATTATCTTTAGGACCTAATCCTAATGAATGTATTGATTTGATTATGAATAATAATGTTAAATTAATCCTTGGTAATCATGATTTATATTTATTACGTGGTACTTCAATTGATGATGAAATGAATGAAGGAGTAGTTAAACATGAACAATGGGTTCATTCACAAATAAAGGATAAAGAAAAAGATTATTTAAGTGAATGTCCACTATTTATTGAAAAAGATGTTAATGGCAAAAAGATATTATTTGTTCACTTTTTGTTTGATGATATTAATGATAGTTACCCTTATCATGAATTAGATATTATTGAAGATGAAAGAATTAATGAAATAACTAAGTCTTTAGATTATGATTTAGTATTTATTGGACATGAACACAATAATTTTTCTATTGATAATAAATTGTATTGTGTTGGTTCCTCTGGTTGTAGAAAAGAAGCTACTACAATATATACGATTCTTGATACTAAAGATTTTAGTGTTAAAACTAAAACTATTCCATTTGATTGGGATAAGTTTATGAATGATTTATCAAATAAAGATTATTTTGGTAAAGAAGAAATTATGGAACATTTTTATGGTGTTAAAAGGAGTTAATAATGGAATTAACTATTGTAGATAAGAATAACTATAAAGAAGCAATTAAAATACAAAAAGAAATATTTCCAAAAGAAAATGGTACATTAAATATATTAGCTTCCTTAGATAGAGATTTATTTATGAAAATAACTGGATTACCATATGATGATGATAATGTCAAATTTTATTTAGCTATGGTAGATGATAAATATATAGGAATAACTGGTATATATTATTATGATCAAGATAATGCATGGCTTGGTTGGTTTGGAATACTTCCTAAAAATCGTAATAAAGGATTCGGAAGAGAATTATTAAGAAAAACACTAGAACTAGCTAAAAAGATGAATTTTAAATATTTCCGCATATATACTGACTATATAGATAATCATGATGGAGTTATATTATATGAAAAAGAAAACTTTATTGGTGAAAAATATACTAAAGAAAAATTACCATATGATTGTCGTATTTATTCTAAAAGTTTAACTAATGATGAAGTTAGTTTATGGAATAATAAAAATCTTGATTTAAGTTATCAATCAGATTTAGAGAAAATGAATGAAGAAGAAATAAATAAAATATTAAAAAAATATGAAAAGACTCTGTGAGTCTTTTTGTGTTATAATTATCATGGAGGAAATAATGAAAGAAGTATGTGAATTTTTAAAAGAATGTGGGGTTTATTATTTAGCTACTATGGATGGTGATAGTCCACGTGTTAGACCATTTGGTACATCAGAGATATATAATGATCGACTATATATTCAAACAGGTAAAATGAAAGATGTTTATAAACAAATAGAAAAGAATAATAAAGTAGAAATATGTGCATTTAAAGATGGTAAATGGTTAAGAGTTAGTGGTGAACTTATACCAGATGAAAGTATTGAAGCTAAGAAAGATATGTTAGATAAAAATCCTTCATTACGTAGTATGTATAATGAAAATGATGATAATACAATAGTATTATATTTTAAGAATGCTAAAGCTATTTTTTCATCATTTACTGAAGGAAGTAAAACAATTGAGTTTTAGGTAAAATATTTATTATTTTTGGTATTAAAATATTTAAATAAATAGGGTTTTTTGTATTGTCTTTTTATTAATAGTATGATAGTATTATATTGTATAATAAGAGATGGTGCAAAGTGGGAAATAGTGATACTATTAGAAATCGTGTTGCTATATTAGAACCATTAATCGCAGATTTAGAAGAAGATAAAAGAATATTAGCGGATAGGAAGGAAGAACTTGAAGGAGTTTCAAGATTAATTGCCTATACTAAAGATAATATTGAGATGGTTGGAATATATGCAGATCAGGATATTATAATTAATAATTTAGAAAACTTAAAAATTAGTGAAGATGATTATAAAGCTAGTTGTTATTTGCTAAAGAGTGAAGATACTAATGTAAAAGGATTACCTCAATATAATGAAGCTCATAATATGATTGAGGATATCATCGAATATTTTAAATTACATAAAGCAGAATTAATTGTTGTGATACAAGATTTATCAGATTCTTGTGCAAAAAAAGAAATTGATAAAAAATACTATGATTTATTATCATGTCCAAATCCCCTTATTGATGATACAAAAGAATTTGTTGATTTCTTAAAAAATCATAACATGAAGGATGAAGAAATAATTGATATATTATATAGTACAATACATGATAACATGGTTAATTATGGGTTAAAGAATAATTGATGGGAGAAAGTTATGAAAGAAGAATTAATTAGGGTTTTAAATAGTAAACTAGATAAAATAAATAGTGATATTGAAGCGTTAAAAGAATTAAATAAAAAAGAAGAAGAAGAAACTGAATCATTAGACTTTATTAGTGGTATTATTGAACTATTTAAAGAAAATGGTGAAAATAATCCAATGAACTTTGACAAGATTGTTAAAGAAGATTTTACAAGAGTACTAGATATAGCAGGTGACGAAGTTAAAAGATTATTTAGTAGTGGAGCTTGTAATTATGATGGTTTAGTTTATTTAATTAATGGTATTAAAAACGGTGTATCAATTACTTTAACCAATGAACAAATGAATGGTATTGAATATTTAATTCAAACATTAAATGAGAAAAAGAATACTATATCAACAAAAATTAATGAATTTGAACAAGAGAAAACTAAATATGAAGTTAGTGATGTTAATGAATTAAAGACTAAGAAAGATAAATATGTAGAGGTAATTGATGGTATTAATAAAGGTGCTTATATTAAAGATATTGATATTTTAAAAGAAGCAATTAATGGTGCTAATCTAGAACCTAGTAATATTATTAATATATTAAGTTTTGTACTTGATTATAATGCAGAATTATATAAGAGTAATACACCACTTCCTGAAGAGAAGAAAGAGGAAGTAAGTGAAGAAGTTAAAGAGGAATCTTTAGAAGAAAAAGAAGAAGTTGTTGAAGAGGCTAATCAAGAGGAATTAGAAACTGAAGATAATGGATTTCATTTTAATCAAATAGAAAACGATAATGTATTTGATTTACCTAATATTACATTTAATGATGGTGATAAAGAAATTGATACTGATATAGTTATGCCTGAAGAAGTTAAAGAAGAGACTAATGAATATCAAGAATTTGCACCAAAAGAAGAAATAGTTGAAGAAAATGATATGGAAGTTCCTGAAGAACCTAAAGTAGAAGAAACAGCTGTTCCTGAAGTAGAAGCTCCAGCGGAAGAAGTTAAAGTAGATTTACCTCCTGTTGAGGAAGTTACTTTACCACAAGAAGAAAATGTTACTTTAGAACCAGAATTACCACCAATTGAAGAAGTACCTAGCACTACTTTAGTTGATACAGTTACTCCAGTAGTGGAACCAGTAGCAGTTGAGCCAGTTACACCTTCTGAACCAGTAATCGATAATGATTTTCAAGGTATTGTAACTAGTAATGAAGATTATGAAGAAGAAATAGAAAAAGAAGATAAAACTACTTCTACTCGCGAATTACATAAAGTGTTTGGTAAATATGGTATTGAAGAGAATGTTGTTCTTAATGAATTAATTGATGGTGATATTACAGAATATCAAAAAACATTAGATTATTTAAAAGATCAAAATATTCTTGATTACTTTAAGAAAAATAAAGAATTATTAATAGAAACATTACTATATTCTGATATTGAAGTAATAGATAAAGTATTAAGAATTATTAAAGAAGATTTATCTGTTGATGATGAAGATTATGGTATTACATTAAAAATAGTTATTAACACTATACCAAGTATCTTTGTAAGAGAAGGTGGTAATTACAATAACTTTATTAGAAACGTTGACTTATTTAAAAATCTTGAAATTAACTTAATTAATTTATTTGATTTTAGTAAGGAAGTATTTGTTGCTGATCATGAAAATATTGAAACCAACTTATCTATCGTTAATAAATATGATTTTGATATAAATTATAAGAATGCTAAATATTTCTTATTAATACCAAATATTGCTGAGAAATTAGATTATTATATTGAAAGTGTTTATCAAGATAAAACAAAGAATGAAACATTCGATGGTGTTAATTACATTAAAGAATTTGCTGCTAAGTTAAATGTTGTTACTGATGAAACAATCAAGAGACTTCGTTATGCAAGT
>JAEEGL014363739.1_pt1 | contig 10726 bp, 10 predicted proteins | sample 9134231 | NCBI WGS metagenome assembly JAEEGL01 (sample SAMN16246548, study PRJNA631951) | gut metagenome | biome: gut microbiome; feature: rumen; material: fiber-attached | host: Bos | place: Iran: Karaj | collected 2018-10 | reverse complement strand
ATATCAGTATCAGATGCAGAGATCATAGATCACCTGCGCGATGATCTTGATGGCGGTAGGCATATCGGAGATGTTCATGCGCTCGTTTGCGCTGTGGAGATTGGAGACGAAATCCGGCATCGCCGCCCCGAAAGCCACGCCGCCGGGGATATCGTGGACATAGGTGCCGCCTCCCATGGAGAGGCACTCGCCCTTTCTTCCGCTGTAGGTCTCATAGCTGCGGAGCATGGCCGCCACGAAGGGAGTATCCTCCGGCGTATGATGAGGCGGGCGCATCCCGCCGCGGAAGGTGAAACCGGCGTCGGTAAAGCGTTTCTCCGCGACGGCTCGGCAGTTTTCTTCCCCGGCACAGATGGGGACGCGGCTGTCGAAGCTGCCCTCGCAGCCCTCCTCCGTCAGCTTGAAAAGGCTGAAGGCCAGGGTCAGAGGCCCGGAGATCTCGTCAGCCATGGCGATGCCCAGGGCCTTTCCCTCCCCGTCTCCGAAGGGCAGGAGCGCCGCCAGATCCGCCAGAGCCGCCGTTGAGGGGCAGGGAGCCAGAGGAAGCGCATGCAGCATGGCGATCAGGGCTGTGATGCCGTTGCGTCCCTGCTCGGGGGTGGACGCGTGGGCCGCCAGACCCCGCACCGCCAGCATTACGCCATCGTTTTCCTCTTGGACCGTCAGAGAGACGCCCATTTCATCGGCCATCGGCACGCAGGTCTTTTCGATTTCCGCCTTCGTCAGGCCAAGCACCCGGGCGGAAGCGTCCGCCGGAAGCACATTGATGCGGTAACCGCCGTCAAAGGCGCTGACGCGGGGCAAAGCGCTGCAGGCTGCCCAATCTCTGCGGAAGGTACCCACAAAGCTGCCCTTTTCCGTGTTGATCACGGGGAAATTGGCGTCTGGCGAGAAGGTATACGGCGCGCTCTTTTCCCGCGCGTAGTAATACAGTATATCGCGGGAGCCGCTTTCCTCGTCCGTCCCAAGAATGAGCCGGACATTCTTTTTAAGCTCCCCGCCTGCCACGGCGCGCACACAGGCCATGGCGTACATGGCTGCTACGGCGGGCCCTTTGTCGTCGTCGGTTCCCCTGCCGTACAGGCAGCCGTCCTTTTCCACGGCGGTGTAAGGGTCGGTCTCCCAACCGTCCCCCTCGCCCACCACGTCCAGATGGGCCAGGATATCCAGGACCCGCTCAGCTTCCAGAAGGTCGGCGGTCATCACATACCCGTCGTATTCTTTCGTAAGAAAGCCCTGCTCCCCCGCGATCTTCAATGCCTCCGCAAGCGCAGCTGCGGGGCCTTCGCCGAAGGGCATGCCTTCCTTTCCTTCGCCGCCAACGCTGCGGATGGCAACCAGCCGCGATACATCCCGCAGATAATTATCCCTCTGCTGATCCACCCAGCGGCTGATCTTCTCCTGTATCGTCATCGTTCTCACTTCCCATTTCCTTCGTTTTTTCCAGCAAACGCGCCATGACGGCGCACATTTCCGCTCTTGTCGCGGTGCCCGAGGGATCGAAGCTCCCGTCCTCACGACCGCTCACCAGGCCGCAGCGGCGGGACTTCAGCACCGCATCCAGCGCCCAGGGACTGATGCTCTCCTCGTCGATGAAGGCGGGCGCGTCTTCCTCCTCCGGCAGACGGTAGCCATAGGCTTCGCAGTAGCGCACCAGGATCAGGGCCATCTGCTCCCGCGTGATCTCCCGATTCGGGGCGAAGGAGCCGTCGTCATAGCCGGTGACGATGCCGCTGAGGGCCGCCCAGGTCACATACGGCGCGAACCAGTCCTCTTCCTGCACGTCGCTGAAGCTGATGGGGGCGACGAAATCCGCATGGAGCCCGTACATGCGGCCCAGGAGCGTCACGAACATGGCGCGGGTCACCTTCCGCTCCGGCTCAAAGTGATGAGCGTCCATACCGTTGACCAGCCCCGCCTCCGCCAGGGTGAGGATCTGGCTGCGGCCCCAATGGCCCTCCAGGTCCAGAAACTGTTCAGATAATTCAAAGACGCCGCTTTTCTGCGCCAGATGATCCCCGTCCACAAAGCCCAGGGCTTCTTCGGAATAGATGCGGATCAGCGCCTCGGAGTCCTCGGCGGCAAAATAGCGATGGGCAGGGATGATTTCTTCCCCCTCGGCGCAGAGCCGACCCTCCGACAGGTCGATCACATCTCCGGCAAAGATATGGAGCCTGGCGCTCCCCTGGGACAGCAGGAATTTGCCGTAGGGTCCCAGGCGGACGCTCCCGCCGTCCAGCAGCGACAGCGCCGAAAAGCCGTCTGCTCTGTCCCAGGGGCTTTCCTCCGGAGCCTTCACCGCGTCCAGCCTGGCTGCGTATTCATCCGCAAGGGCGGCAAGGCCTTCCTCTGTCTCTTGCCGGAAAAGGGACTCCAGCCGGGGCAGTATGGTGTTGTATAGATAGCTGACGGACAGCAGCGGGTCGTCCGCGCCGCCGGCGGCAGCTCTTGTGCCGATACAAAGCCCAAGAAGGATCAGCAGGCACAGGCAAAACACCGTAAGCCTTTTTCCCATGGTCTTTTCTCCTTCCTTGTGTTTATTTGATATTAACACAGCGTCCGCCGCTTTTCAACCGTCACGCGACGGCCCCGGCTGGCATAATCTGGAACAGGGCCTGAATCAGCCGAAAATCTAAGTGTTTGTGCAATGGGAGTGCTGTATGAAAGATATCTCCATTTTCCTGGGAGCGAACACCGGGCGCGGCTTCAACTCCCTTTACGAAGAATACATCGGGGCTTTGGATCTGCGGCGGCTTTACGTCCTGAAGGGGAGCGCCGGATGCGGGAAATCCAGCCTGATGAAGCGCATGGCGGCCCACGCCGCCGCTCACGGTGTGCAGACCGTCCGCGTCCTTTGCTCCGGCGACCCCGATTCCCTGGACGGTCTGATCCTGCCGGAACTGAAGACCGCCATCTTTGACGGGACCTCCCCCCATGTGCTGGAACCCTCCCTGGTGGGTCAGAAGGGCTTCTATGTGGACCTGAGCCGTTTTTATTCTTCCCCTGCTGCCGGGCTTGAGGTATGGGACAGATCTTATCGGGAGCATTATCGAAAGGCCTACGGGTATCTGGCTTCGGCTGCGAGTCTCGAAGGTGTGTTCCGCTGCGGTGAGGAGACGCGAAAGGATATCCGCCGCCGTGCAGAAGCCCTGGCTGCCTCGACCCTGGGACGGGGTCACGGCAAGGGAGGCCTGCTGCGCTGCTATACCGACGCCTTTACCTGCAGGGGCCGGATCTCCCTGGAGGAGAGCCGAAGGGCAATCGCTCCGAAGCTCGTCGCCCTGACCGGCAGCCCGGACAGGACGGACCTGTTCCTGCAGACATATCTGCAGGCAGCCAGGCAGCGGGGCCGGGAGGTGATCCTCTGCCCCGATCCCAGGGAGGACCGGCGCATCGCACACCTGCTGCTGCCGGAGCTGGACTTCGGCCTCACCACCGGCACCGGCGACCGGCGGATCCATCTGGAAAACCTGGGATACGCTCTTTCTTCTGAGGAAAAGGCGGAACTTCGAAAGCTGGAAAAGCTGCATGCCGCCATACTTTCCGCGGCGCAGGGCGAGCTGGCCCTTGCCAAGGCGGATCACGACCGGCTGGAGGAAACCGCCCGTCCCTGTATCGACTTCGACGGCGTCACGGAACTGACGGAAAAGCTGATCGAAAAGGTATTCGCCGCATAAAAACTGCCCTCTGCGTCCTTGGCGCAGAGGGCAGTGCCATCGTCTGTGCTTATCGTTTACCCGGGATCCACTCCACGCCGGTTTCCAGGCCCCACTTTGCGAACATATCGTTATAGAACTTGGGCCGGGCATAATCCGGACGGATATCATAAGCCAATTCTTTATATCCGAACCCGGCCCGCTTCAGATCCCTGGCGGCTTGGATCATGTCCTCCAGCGTCGCGCCGGAGAGAGTGAAGATCATTTCATTCTCCCCACAAAGGCTGCGCTCGTATTCCCCCGCATCCGGCATGGAAACGTTGTATTTCATCTCGCCGTTCAGCACCGGCACCAGCGCCGCGCCGCAGGAATCGCAGGTATCCAGGCAGGCCTGGGTGATCTCCCCCGTGTGGTATTTCGCGGCCATGAGCAGCTGCCGCAGCTGGCTGGGCTCGCAGTAGATCATCACGGCGTCGGGAATGAATTTACAGGATTCCAGCGGGGCGACAGACATGCCATCCTTCTTTTTAGCCTCGTCGATATATGGGAATTTTTCGCAGAAGTGTTTGTAGCTCACTTTCGGATCCCGGATAAAATAACCGCTGCCCACATATTTCTTATCTGCCTCGTCCAGCGTCCGCAGGCGGAAATTGATGATGGGCCAGAGACACCAGTGATCCTCCGCGAAGATTGCAAGATGGTTGCGGGTACGGCGGACAAAGGCCAGGGCCTGGCAGAGGGCGTAGTGGATGCCCTCTTTGGAAGGCTGCCAGCAGCCCTCCGGGATTTCATCCCGGTCGATCAGCTTGACGGCCATGGGCGCCGTGCGCAGGCAAAAGATTTCCTCGAGCTCTTTCCCGATCCCGTTGATCTCTTCCAACGTCAGCATAGTTGTCTCCTCCTATATCTTATAGTTGCTTTTTCTTCTTCACCCCGGCAGAGGGGTCTTTCAGCGTCCACCGCCCGCCGGTAAAGCTCAAGGCGCCTGCGGTGCAGCTTCGGATGCAGGCAGCGCAGCGGATGCACTCGGCACTGTTTGGGTCTTTTGTGACGCACACATCCATGGGACAAACTGCCTCGCATTTTCCGCAGGATATACATTTATCCCGATCCAGCTTCATTCGCAGGAGGCTGATCTTCTGAAACAAGGAATAAAAAGCGCCTAATGGGCAGAGATATTTGCAGAAGGGCCGATGTATGGTCATGGAGGCCAGGAGCGTTATCGCCAGCAGCACAAGCTTCCAATGGAACAGGAAACCGACGGCTGCCCGCAGCTCCCGGCGCAGCAGCACCAGGGGAACACCGCCCTCCAGCGTCCCAACAGGACAGAGGTATTTGCAGAAGAAGGGCTCCCCCATCCCCAGCTCATTCCTCCAGAAGAAGGGCAAGGCAAATACCAGGAGCAGCAGCACAGCGTACTTTAAATACCGCAGGGCCCTGTCCAGCTTTCCCGGCAGGCGCAGCTTGGGCACGGGTATCTTGTAAAGCAGCTCCTGTATCAGGCCGAAGAGGCAGAGCCAGCCGCAGATGAACCTCCCGACCAGCAGCCCCAGGGCTGCCAGATACCCTGCCACGGAAAAAGCGAATCTCCGCTTCCGCCCGTCGAACAGGGACTGCATGGCGCCGATGGGACAGGAGCCCAGCGCGCCGGGGCAGGAATAGCAGTTTATACCCGGAACGCAGAGATTCTTCAGCGGCCCCTGGTAGATGGTCCCTTTGAGGAAGCCGGGGAGATAGGCGTTGGTCAGGATCCCCCAGATAATCTGCACGCATTTGCGTGTATGAGAGATGCGGCTTTTCATATCACCCGATCCCGATACACTCCAGGCAGACCGTGCTGGCTTTGCGATAGAAGAGCTTATTTTCGCCCCTGCTGATCCCCAAAATACAGGAAGCGATCGCCAGAGCCAGCAGCAGAAACGTTACCGCCAAAGGCACTTTCCTTTTCATCTTTAAAATGCCTCCTGTCTTCAGCCTTCGCCCGCCAGGTGTTTTTCGATCAGCTCCTGCCACTCCTCGCCGGACATGCTGCCCGTGAGGGGGCCATCCAAAACATGTCCGGTGCCATCCACAAAGTAAGACGTAGGTACATACATAAGATCCGTGGCCCTTTCCAGCTCCGGGCTCAGGATCAGCACCGGGTATTCTACCCCTGCGGATTCCAGGATGTCCCAGGCGTCCGCCACTACGTCCGGTTGGATCCTACCGGATGTGTCCAGGATATCGCAGGCAAGGCCCACGACACCGAAGCCCTGCCCCTCATAGGCCCTCGCCAGGTCGGCCAGGTCCGGCATTTCCCTGATGCAGGGTCCGCAGAAGGTGCCCCAAATATTGATAAGCGTCAGCTTGTTTCCGGCGATCAGCTCGCCAAGGGAAACTTCATTCCCATCCAGGTCGGGAAGGACGGCAGCGGTGAACCATTCCCCCAGTTCTTCCGGCTTTGGCGTCTCAGGCAGCTTCAAGGGCAGGATCTCGGCATCCGCCATCACTCCGGCAGCATCCGCCATGAAGGCATCATAGGCAGCATTTTCTTCCGCCGTCATATAGGACGCCTGCTCGGTAAAGTACTCGGGATACAGATCGACCATGTCGGCATAATTCAAATAGTAATAATGAAATATCTCGTTCTGCCCCAGACGGACAAGGCCGGTAATCCCCTCCTGCTCGTCGCGGGATCCCCAGACCTCCAGGAAGATATAGTCGTAAGAATTCCATTCTTCCTGACCGGGATGGGAATTGACCATCGACAAGTAGAGCGTAGCTTCGCTGCGTTCCACCCACGCCTCGGCAACCAGGAGCCCTTCGTTTTCAAGCAGCGCTCCGCTCAAAGGCAGGCGCAGTCCCATCATCGGCACTTCCAGCACGCCGTCTGCGGGGTATACGACAAAATACCCAAGGTTTTCGGAGCCGTCCGTCTCCCGGGCAGCGGGCTCCTCCGACGGCTTCGGCTCCCGAGCGGGATTCGGCGTGACGGTCGGCGCTGCTTCTGAAGCGGACGGAGCAGTCTGTGGGGGTTCCGAGGGGGCAGGTACGTTTTTGCCGGCGCAGCCTGACAGAAGCAGAGCCAGGAGCAGGCAAGCAAAGAGCCGTTTCAATTGTGTTTCCTCTTTCCGTAAGGTCAGGCAGCTTTTACAGCCCATAGAGCGCTGAATATTTGTCTCTCAGGTAGTCTGTATAATAAGTGGGGTCAAAGGGAGCTTCCGCGGCCTGTTCGAAGATTTCCTGGGGATCGTACATGCAGCCCTTCCGCCAGATTCGTTCCGTCAGCCAATCCAGAATGGGCGTCAGGTCCCCGGAGGCTACGGCCTTGTCCACGTCCACTGTCTCCTTCATCTTGGCCAGGAGCTGCGCTCCGTAGGCGGAGCCCAGGGCATAGGAGGGGAAGTAACCGATCGCGCCGCCGGACCAATGGCTGTCTTGCAGCACGCCCCGCCGATCGTCCGGCACGTCCAGACCCAGATACTCCTTCATTTTGGCGTTCCAGGCCGCCGGAAGATCCGCCACTGTCAGCGTACCGTCCATGAGCTGCTTTTCCAGCTCATATCGCAGCATGACGTGAAGGCAGTAACTCAGTTCGTCCGCCTCCGTGCGGATGAGACCGGGCTCTGCGATATTTGCCGCCCGGTAGAGCATTTCCTCCGTGACGTCCTCCATTTGCACCGGGAACAGTTCTTTCATTATCGGCAGCAGATTGTGGATGAAGCCGCGGCTGCGGCCGATGATGTTCTCGAAAAAGCGGCTTTGGCTCTCGTGTATGCTCATGGAAGCGCCGCCGGCCAGCATGGTGTCCTGCAGTTCATCACCGGTATGGAGCTCGTAAAGGGCGTGGCCGCCCTCATGCACCACGCTGAACAGGCTGGACAGGGGGTCGTCCAGATGGTAGTGGGTGGTGATGCGCACGTCGTGCTTGGAATAACCGTCGGTAAAAGGATGCTCCGTCTCTCCGATGGAACAATACTCCCGGTCGATGCCGATGGCCGTCATGAGCCAATCGGAGAGCTTCCTCTGCTGTTCGATCGGAAAGTCCTGATGGATGAATGTGCAGTCGGGCTGGCCCTTTTCCGCCACCTGATAGATGAGGGGCACCAGCCGCTCCTTCAGGATGGCGAAGAATCCATCCAGCTTCTCCATGGTGAGGCCTCGTTCATACTGATCCAGCAGGGCGTCATAAGGTTTCTTTTCCGGCGCAAGCCAGGCGGCCAGCTTTCGGTTGAACTCCACGATCTTTTCCATATAAGGGCGGAAGGAGGGCCAGTCGCTTTCCACCTTGGCTTTATGCCACACCACATCCGCTTCGTTCAGCAGCACCTGATAGTCGATATACTCCTTCATGGGGATCTTTTTCGTGCGCTCATACTCCCGCCAGAGCTCTGAGACCTCCCGCCGGGTGACGGGATCCAGCTCCTCCAGCCGGTCTTGCAGGGCGGACAGCAGCTTGCCGGTCTCCTCCCCCGTCTGCAGCTCATAGCTCACCTCGGAGAGGACCGCCAGGGTCTTTCCCCGGTCCTCCGCGCCGCCCGGCGGTGCGATGGTGGCGGCGTCATAATACAGGACGCCCTGGGCATGGCGATAAGCCAGCATTTTCGAAACCAGGGTGCGCAGCTGCGCAGTCAGCTCTTCCGTCTTTTCCATTTCGCTCCTCCCGTAAATTCATGTTTCCCAACTGAGATTGTAGTGCTTTCCGGGTATAAAGTCAACTTGACAAAGAGAACGAAGACGGCAATAATGAAGGAAAATGCCCTCAGACAAACAGGAGGATAGGAGAATGGAAGATGTGCTCAGCCGCTTTTTGCGGTATGTGAAGATCGACACCCAGTCAGAAGAAAACGGGAAACACCCCAGCACGGAGAAGCAATTCGACCTTGCCCGCCTGCTGGCACAGGAACTGAAGTACATGGGCGCATCCGACGTGGTGCTGGACGAGGAATACTGCTATGTTTACGCGGTGATCCCCTCCAATCTCCCTGCCGGGAAGACAGCGCCCAGCGTCGGCTTCATGGCCCATATGGATACCTCCAGCGCCGTCAGCGGAACGGGAGTGAATCCCAGGATCGTGAAGTTTACAGGGAAGGACATCGACCTGGGGGGCGACGGGAAGTATATCCTGGGCCTGCAGGATTTCCCTTTTATGAAGGCATTAATTGGTGAAGAGCTGGTAGTGACCGACGGCAGTACCCTGCTGGGGGCCGACGACAAGGCCGGCGTTGCCGAGATCATGGCCATGGCGGAGACACTGCTGACCCATCCGGAGATCCTCCACGGCAGGCTCTGCCTCTGCTTCACCCCCGACGAAGAGGTGGGCGGCGGCACTGCAAAGATCGACCTCAAGAGATTCAACGCCGATTTCGGCTACACGGTGGACGGCGGCCCCCTGGGCGGAATGGAGTATGAGAATTTCAACGCTGCCTCCGGGATTCTTACCATCCACGGCCGCAGCATCCACCCCGGCAGCGCAAAAAACACTATGAAAAACGCCCTGCTGATGGCAATGGAATTCCAAAGCCTGCTCCCCTCGGCGGAAAACCCCATGTATACCGAAGGCTACGAGGGCTTCTATCACCTGTGCGAACTCCGCGGCGATGTGGAAAAGGCGGAAGCGGAATACATCATCCGTGACCACGACAAGGCGAAATTTGAAGAGAAAAAATCCTTCTTCCGGGCCTGCGGCGAATTCCTCAACCGGAAATACGGTGCCGGCACCTGCGAAACCTTTGTCCGGGATTCTTATTACAACATGAAGGAATTGATCCTTCCCCGCATGGAGATCGTGGACAAGGCCAAGGAAGCCATGGCAGAACTGGGCATCACACCTGTGATAACTCCCATCCGCGGCGGCACCGACGGAGCCATGCTCACCCATATGGGCGTCCCCTGCCCCAACCTCTGCACCGGCGGAGGCAACTGCCACGGTCGCTTTGAGTTTGCCTCCGTGCCCCAGATGCGCAAAATCGTGGAACTCCTGGTGAAGATCGCGGAAAAGCACGCGGAATGACCGATTTCGACAAAAGACGCGCAGCCAAAAAAGGCTGCGCGTCTTCACATTGTCCGGGAAACGGCTCAGGCCTGGGGCGGCTGCGCGCCGGGGGCGCCGGGTGCGGGCATATTGGTCATGTCGATGTAGTTCACTCGGTTTTTCTTGCAGAACTTCTGCAGCTGGGACTTATATCCTTCCCAGTACTTCTCGTCGGACTTCACCTTGATGATCGGGGTTCCCATAGGCTCCGACTTCTTACGGATGGTAATCATTTCCTGCATTTCCTTCTTGAAGAGCTTCTTGACCTCCATCTTCATGACGGTGATCTCCTGCAGCTCGTCGGCTTTCCAGCTCATGCGGGTGGCCTGGGTGCCCATGGTGACGCCCGCCACGATCTCGGTCTCGTCGATAAAAATGCGTTCTTTCATGTGTCTGACGCTATCCTCCCAGAATAATATGGTTTGCTATAACAGTATATTAGAGTTTTTCTCCGGAAAAATCAATAACTATTTCAACGAGTTTTTCTGGATTTTGTGAATCTTTTTCCTTGTCGGCATCGAATCCTTGTGTTATAATGCACGATGCTGCTAACCCTAAAACAAAAACAAGAAACAGGAGTGAGACAGAGTATGGACTTCATTCTGGAAAACCTCTGGCTTGTCAGCCTCCTCGCCGCCATCATCGCACTGGTGTTCGTGGCGCTCCAGGCCAAGAAGGTTCTCGCAGAGGATGAAGGCACCGACCTTATGAAGCGCATTTCTCAGAATGTGCGGAAGGGCGCCGGCGCTTTCCTCAGCCGCCAGTACAAGACCGTAGGTATCTTCTTCATCTGCATGGTCGTGATCATCGCCGTCATGGCCGCCCTGAAACTGCTGACCTGGTATGTGCCCTTCGCGTTCCTGACCGGCGGCCTTTTCTCCGGCCTCAGCGGCTTCATCGGCATGAAGATCGCCACCAATTCCAATGCGCGTACCGCTGCCGCCGCCCAGAAGAGCCTGAACAAGGGCCTGCGGGTGGCTTTCTCCGCCGGCACCGTCATGGGCTTCACCGTGGTGGGCCTGGGCCTGCTGGACATCTCCATCTGGTATGCGCTGCT